>OIXV01003269.1_pt1 | contig 12114 bp, 10 predicted proteins | sample 1587771 | NCBI WGS metagenome assembly OIXV01 (sample SAMEA3888893, study PRJEB22519) | human gut metagenome | biome: human gut; feature: human-associated habitat; material: faeces | place: Denmark | collected 2010
GCCTGGACCTTTTACGATCAGTATTTAATATTACAAGAGGCTCTGGTTTTCAGGAGGAAAAATATGAGTCATATATACTTGATATAAAATGGACCTCTCAACAACTAACCGAATTAGTCCAAAAACGAGTGCGAGAGGTATACAAAAGACAATATACTCGAGAAGATGTTACTATTAAAGATATATTTCCAAAAGCAAAGGGGGGGCATTTAGGCATCACCCCTATTGAATATATAATTGAAAGAACATTATTTCGACCAAGAGACGTTTTACAATACGTGAATGAGTGTTTTAATGTGGCACTTAACAGAGAAAGAATATCATGGGATTCAATTCATAAAGCGGAGGCAGTCTATTCCTTAAAGCGCCTGAGATCTCTAAAAGAAGAATGGGGGGATATATACCCTTCCTTTGAGGAAACAATTGAAATACTGAGAAATCTTCCTGATAAATTTAGTAGAACATCTATGTCAAAAAACACTATAGACGCGGTATTAAGTGAATTATCCATTCAAAATACTACTGATCCATGTGCTATTACAGCAAACAAATTTTTAGAAGGAGAATCAAGAGAACAGGATGTCATTAATGAAATAATGCTTTGTCTTTATACAGTTGGAATTGTAGGTTTCAAGATTAGTAGCCTGACACCTTACAAATGGGCATTCAGAGACAGTACACCAACAACAAAAAATGAAATCAAACGTGCCAGTCTGATGAAAATTCATAAGATGCTCCATTCAGCTCTAGATATAAGAATAATTACTGGAAATCGCTATGAACGCGATGATGAGGAAGATATTGAGTGTTCTTAATTATATTATCTTTTGGTTTATAACATTTTTTGCCAGAAACAAGGATTATTCCCACACACACTAAGAAACTTTACTTTGAAGATGGACGGATGACAGCAGGAGCCGTCCTCTTTTCTGTTACTTACATCCTGACATTCCTCCATTTATCCCAAATATTCAGTACTGGACGCACCTTTGAGTATCATTCAAACTGATTGTAAGATTTAAACTTACAATCGTGAGGCTTGTATATCGCCAGAACAATAACAGTGGATCTCGGACACGAACTCCGTGACTTCATAGAATATCTCATTGAATCAGGTGATTATCGTACGCAGAGTGAGGTGATCCGCGAGTCACTTCGTCTCCTTCGCGAGAAACAGGCAGAATCACGTCTCCAGACCCTGCGGAATTTACTGGCAGAAGGCCTGAGCAGCGGCGAGCCTGTGGTGTGGGAAAAGGACACGTTCCTGAAAAAAGTTAAAGCAGGCACAAAGCCTGCCGGTGAAAAACGTTAAACTCACACCTAAAGCCAGTCAGGATCTTGAGGATATCTGGTATTACGGCTACCACCATTTTCGGTGAGGAGAGGGCCGACAGATATATTAATCAGCTCTCCGCTTTTTTTTTGTTTTGGAGTGCTCATAATATCGGTACTCCCCGTCCTGAACTGGGGGAATACATATTGGCACTACCCGTTGAATGACATATGCTTTATTTTCTGCAGACTGATACTGAAATTATTATTATCCGTATATTAAGTCAGCATCAGGATGCCGGCCGTCATCTCAACTGGGCAGTAGTCGGCAACCACATTGCGCTGCGTGAAAACTGACAGGGTTACAGGGGTGTACCAGGTCAGAATTCACGTAGCGCATCCTCCCCTTCCCTGCTCCCTTCCTTTTTTTGTTCGATCCTGTTTGTCCTGGCATTACCCCAATTCTCCCAAAAACCGTAAAACAGCCATGAACCCGCGTCATTACTGGCTTCATGGAGGATCTGAGCAGAAAAACGATCCTTTACGTATTTGGTTTTACCCGCAATAATGCGGGTTAAGACAACAAAAGGATCCGCGCGCTGCGATTTATTGTCATGGCAGGATCGGCCCGTCAGGTGCAAAATACCTGTATCCATAAACAGTGCGTGCGCTACGTGAAAAATAACTCATGAACAGCATCATTTCCTTGCAGAATTCACCAGAACGCGTCTCCCTGCTGCCGATCGCCCCGGGCGTTGATTTTGCGACCGCGGTGGCACTCCGGCGGATGGCCACCTCAACAGGTGCCACGCCGGCTTACCTCCTGGCGCCGGAAGTGAGCGCCCTCCTCTGGTATATGCCTGACCAGCGTCACCACATGTTGTTCGCCACCATGTGGAATACCGGGATCCGTATCGGTGAAGCCCGGACGCTCACCCCGGAATCGTTCGACCTGGATGGTCTGCGCCCGTTTGTTAGGGTGCTGTCGGAGAAAGTGCGCGCGCGGCGCGGGCGGCCACCAAAAGATGAAGTGCGACTGGTGCCGCTGACGGATGCCAGTTTTGTGCGTCAGATGGAAAGCTGGATGGTCACCACCCGCCCCCGCCGGCGTGAGCCGTTATGGCCGGTCACGGATGAGACAATGCGCAACTGGCTGAAACAGGCGGTGAAGCGGGCTGAAGCTGACGGCGTGCATTTTTCGATCCCCGTGACGCCGCATACTTTCCGTCACAGCTATATTATGCACATGCTTTATCACCGGCAGCCCAGGAAGGTCATCCAGGCACTGGCCGGGCATAAGGATCCGCGCTCGATGGAAGTCTATACCCGGGTATTTGCGCTGGACATGGCTGCCACCCTGGCCGTTCCCTTTACCGGTGATGGGCGAGATGCCGCGGAGATCCTTCGCTCCCTGCCCCCGGCCGGCTGAGATTGACGGCCCTGGCATGACGTCCTGTATTCCGCTAATACGAAATACAGGAGCAGAGCGCATTCAGTGCCCCTCCCTGCTCCAGCACACCAGGACATCATTCGGATGACTGAACAGCCGTGGTCTTGCACGGTGACCTGCAAGCCTGCAGGCATCGACATACCGCAGACAAGACAGGACACAGGCCGTACATCCCACAGTGTATTGTTTCCTGAAAGCTCAGTGAATCATCCCGTTAATTGCGAAAGTCATTCACCCCTGTGGCTCACTCCCTTCTGCCATCGGTCTCCTGTTCGCATTTAGCAGTGTGAAGCTGGCGCCGGGTTATACAGACAGCTGCAGTCTCATCCTGCCGGGCTAAACCTGCAATACACAGGGGAACGGATACCGTCAGGTAACATGACCGTCTCAGCATCCGATTGAGATTTTCGTAAGGGGTATAGAGCTTTACTGAAAAATTGACTGTGGCATGTTAACACGTGTGGAGCAGTGCACAGACCTGGGAATATCGCCGTTAAACCCGCATACCGTAGTCAATATCTGCGTATCACGGCCTGAAATCACATATGACAGTCAATATTGTTCGATCATGGCAGACATGATGGAGAACACATATTGACTGCGGTATGCGTGATGCATATCACAGTCAATGGAATGTCCTTAGCGGCATCCGGCAGTCATGTTATGCATATCGCAGTCAATTTTCTGGCTTCATCGCTGAGAGAGCTTCGGCCAGTTTAAGGGGATCGATGCCAGCAGCCTTCAGCGCCTTAATGACTTCGTCATAATTTTGCTCTGGCGCCTTCTCTTCTTCCTCTTTGCGCGGAACCTTCACAGGACCACTGATGAGTTTGGGGTTGCGATAATGCACGCTGAAATAGGTGGCTCGGCCACGTTTAAACTCAGTGTAATCCAGATAACCAATATCCCGCAGCTGCTCCATCGCCTTACGTACCGTGTGGTTCTGCGTATAGACATTTGAGGTGAGATTCAGCCGGTCACGCATCCGTTTCATGGAAATAGGTGCAGGATTCTGGGGAAGACTTTCGATGTAGGTATAAAGCGCCTGGGCTGATTCCTTGCGCTGCAGGGCGTCAATGGCTTTCAGCCGCAGCAGTACCCTTCTGTCCATGTGGTAAAGCTCAAACAGCTTAGGTTCAGCCTTGATCTCAACGATATCCTCGTTGATGTCATAATAGGCTGACTGCACCAGATGTGTGGTCCATCCTTTGGTCTCGCTCTGGAACTTCAGCGTAACCGAGGCGAGTTTAAACAGGGAATTACTGATGCGATCGCGCATTTTTTTGTTTGAACGACGGGAGTCAAATCCGCACATCTTAACGAATTCGACGAACGACAGTTCCAGGGTGTCACTTTTTACCCCATACTCCGACATGGAGCGAATTATCCCCAGCCAGACTTTAAAATCCGTGTCCATATCAAGACGCGAACCGGTGATCTTAACGTCAGTGTATCCTTCGCTTTTGGCAATGGACAGCTGTACAAGCTCCTCAGTCGCGTCTGTAACGTTTTTCCGGTTCGCCTTGCTCTTCCCTGTTGATTTCAGAGTTGGGACGAAGAGACCGAGTCTCATGAGCGCTACTGGCTGCACGGTACTGGTGCTGTTGACATCCAGCTTAACAACTTCACCGGTTGTCTTATCAACCTCCTGAAGGTTCAGAAGTAAGCTGTTATTTTCGCTCGTCATCTTGATCCTCAACGGTTATCCACAAAAGGATGTAGTAATACGTATCGCAGTCAACGGATATACATACCTCAGTAAATACCGTTGCATATCACAGTATTAGATTATGCATATAACAGTCAACATTTTACATTCCACAGTCGATCCAGACAGACGTTAAAGCCAGTTACAGCGCATGCTGGAGCGATCCGGGGATCTCTTTTGGATCTCATTATGATCTCCTTGGGATCAATTATTGGATCGAGACCATGAATAACCCAGATACAAGCCCGGAAGCGCCACGCCAGATATCCAGAACCCTGGCCTTATTTTCCTGAATACGCTCTGGAAGATTGAGATCTACAGGTACAACAATGAAACATTGACTGCGGTATGCTGAGTCGTCTTTCCTCTTCCTCGACACAGATGCGGTAAGCATCATACCATAGTCAATATATTACATACCGCAGTCAATTTCATTATAACTGGCTGATCCCGAGCCATCTTTAGCAACCCGACGTACGTGCAATCTGTGAATTCTGTGATTTTCCGCTTCCTCGCCGCTTTCTCACTGTGTGAGATCGCTTACTGCGGCGAGCGGCAGTGATTAATATTGACTGCGGTATGTACTCTTTTGTAATCCCCTGCGTTCTTTCATTACCCAATGTGGTTCACTTTGCACTTTTTCGTGCACTTTGCGATTTTATTGTTGCTTTGCAATAAATTCCAAGATTTAATAAAATAATGCAAAGTGATGATTAAAGGATGTTCAGTATGGGACTCATGGATACACTCAACCAGTGCATAAGTGCTGGTCATGAAATGACGAAAGCAATCGCCATTGCACAGTTTAATGATGACAGTCCGGAAGCCCGGAAAATAACCCGGCGCTGGAGGATTGGTGAAGCGGCAGATTTAGTTGGCGTGTCATCTCAGGCTATCAGGGATGCCGAGAAAGCTGGCCGGCTGCCGCACCCTGATATGGAAACCCGTGGGAGAGTTGAGCAACGCGTTGGTTATACCATCGAACAAATCAATCACATGCGGGATGTATTTGGTACACGACTGCGCCGTGCTGAAGATGCGTTTCCGCCGGTGATTGGCGTTGCAGCTCACAAAGGTGGTGTTTACAAAACCTCAGTATCCGTTCACCTGGCTCAGGATCTTGCTCTGAAAGGACTCCGTGTTCTGCTTGTTGAAGGCAATGACCCACAGGGAACTGCTTCTATGTATCACGGATGGGTGCCCGATCTTCATATTCATGCTGAGGACACTCTCCTGCCCTTTTATCTTGGGGAAAAGGATGACGCCAGCTACGCTATAAAGCCCACCTGCTGGCCTGGCCTTGATATCATCCCGTCCTGTCTGGCACTGCACCGCATTGAAACCGAGCTGATGGGGAAATTTGACGAAGGCAAATTACCTGCTGACCCGCACCTGATGCTCCGTCTGGCCATTGAAACTGTCGCTCATGATTATGACGTGATAGTTATCGACAGCGCACCCAACCTTGGTATCGGTACGATAAATGTTGTATGCGCTGCTGATGTTCTGATTGTCCCTACTCCGGCAGAGCTGTTCGACTACACCTCCGCACTGCAGTTTTTCGATATGCTTCGTGACCTGCTTAAGAACGTGGATCTTAAAGGCTTCGAGCCAGATGTCCGTATTCTGCTTACCAAATACAGTAATAATAATGGCTCGCAGTCCCCGTGGATGGAAGAACAAATTCGGGATGCCTGGGGAAGCATGGTCCTTAAAAATGTTGTGCGCGAAACGGATGAAGTCGGCAAAGGTCAGATCCGTATGAGAACCGTTTTTGAACAGGCTATTGATCAACGTTCTTCAACCGGTGCCTGGCGTAATGCCCTCTCTATCTGGGAGCCTGTTTGCAATGAGATTTTTGATCGTCTGATTAAACCACGCTGGGAGATTAGATAATGAAGCGTGCTCCTGTCATTCCAAGACATACCACACATACTCAATCGACTGAAGATACTTCATCACCGGCGCCGGCCGCGCCGATGGTGGATTCATTAATTGCGCGCGTGGGTGCTATGGCCCGCGGTAATGCAATCTCTCTTCCGGTAAGTGGACGGGAAGTAAAATTTACCCTTGAGGTGCTCCGGGGAGACTCTGTTGAGAGCGCTTCACGCGTATGGTCAGGCAATGAGCGCGATCAGGAACTACTTACCGAAGATGCTCTGGATGATCTCATTCCTTCATTTTTACTGACCGGTCAGCAGACTCCAGCTTTCGGCCGCCGGGTTTCTGATGTCATAGAAATTGCAGACGGCAGCCGTCGCCGTAAAGCCGCAATCCTGACGGAAAGTGATTATCGCGTTCTGGTTGGTGAACTGGACGATGAGCAGATGGCTGCATTGTCCCGACTGGGTAACGATTATCGGCCGACGAGTGCTTATGAACGTGGCCTGCGTTATACAAGCCGGCTGCAGAATGAGTTTGCAGGAAATATTTCTGCGCTTGCCGATGCGGAAAACATTTCTCGTAAGATCATTACCCGCTGTATTAATACGGCCAAACTGCCTAAATCCGTTGTTGCCCTGTTTGCACATCCTGGAGAACTGTCTGCCCGGTCAGGTGAAGCCCTTCAGAAGGCTTTTGCAGATAAAGAAGAATTACTGAAGCAGCAGGCTGAGACTCTCCACGATCAGAAGAAAGCGGGACTAATCTTTGAAGCTGAAGAGGTCATTAGTCTTTTAACATCCGTACTGAAACAATCTCCCGCATCAAGAGTTAATCTGAGCTCACGTCATCAGTTTGCTCCAGGGGCAACAGCATTGTATAAGGGCGATAAAATGGTGCTTAACCTGGATAAGTCCCGCATTCCTGCGGAGTGTATAGAGAAAATAGAAGCCATTCTTAAGGAGCTTGAGAAACCAGGAGTCTGATGCGGACACGCATTATTCTACGGTGATCTCCCTTTACTTCATTTCCTTTCTCACAGGCCAGAAAACATAACTGGCCTGAATATTCTCTCTGGGACCACGGTCCCACCTGCGTCATCTGTCAGCTTATCTGCCTTGGACCACGGTCCCACCTGCATCGCCGGTCAGGTTATCTCCCTGGGACCACGGTCCCACCTGCATCGTCGGTCAGCTTATCTGCCTGGGACCACGGTCCCACCTGCATCGCCGGTCAGGTAATCTGTCTGGGACCACGGTCCCACCTGCGTCATCGGTCAGGTTATCTGACTGGGACCACGGTCCCACCTGCGTCGTCGGTCAGGTTATCTGCCTGGGACCACGGTCCCACCTGCGTCATCGGTCAGCTTATCTGTCTGGGACCACGGTCCCACCTGCATCGTCTGTCAGGTTATCTGCCTGGGACCACGGTCTCACCTGCGTCATCGGTCAGGTTATCTGTCTGGGACCACGGTCCCACCTGCGTCGTCGGTCAGGTTATCTGACTGGGACCACGGTCCCACCTGCGTCATCGGTCAGGTTATCTGTCTGGGACCACGGTCCCACCTGCGTCATCGGTCAGGTAATCTGCCTGGGACCACGGTCCCACCTGCGTCATCGGTCAGCTTATCTGCCTGGGACCACGGTCCCACCTGCATCGTCTGTCAGCTTATCTGCCTGGGACCACGGTCCCACCTGCGTCGTCGGTCAGGTAATCTGCCTGGGACCACGGTCCCACCTGCATCGTCGGTCAGGTAATCTGCCTGGGAGCACGGTCCCACCTGCATCGTCGGCACATTATTAGTTTGGGACAACGGTTAAGCAATGCCTGTCACGAACAGGTATTGGCTTGTCGCCAGCAACCTGTTGAGCGGAGTAATCACGCAGCAGGGCGGCTATTACAGGTGATGGTGAAAGCTCTGTTGGGATCTGAACGAAGCATGTTGAGTGAAATTTGCAAAATTTCGCGGGGTGTGCGGCTTAATTTTAAATTTCCGCCAGCATTTTTAAAACCAGCTGCCGCCGCTGCGCGTTGGCCGGTCCTTCGTCCGGCCGGTAACCAGTCCCGGCCGTTCTTACGACCCTGGATGAACATGGTCCCGTCATCAGCGTCTCCAGTGTGATGTCGTTTGTCACGCCGTCCGAGGGGATATCAGGGACACAACATATGGTAGAAAAAGCAGCTGTCTGAGACACAATATATTGATTATCCACAGTAACGGGGGATAACCGTGTGGGTAACATATTGAAAGTCCAACACGTTATCTGATTAACTGACTTTGTAAACGCCGCTGAACCATGAAAAAAATCCGGGGGAATCATCACAGCGCATAAACATACCGTTATGTTTTTGGGTGACGGCAAGGAGGCCCCTGTTATCACCACATACCTTGTCAAAGGTTTCCATTCCTATCCTTATCAGGCTCTTTTCGTTATTTTCGGGAGAGATCCGGAGATGTTTTGTCAGCCAGACAGGATAGGTATCAGCGTTACGCCAGTACTGCAATTCAATCACTGAAGCCATTCCCCAGACAGTGAAGAATAAGAAAACCACACCTGCGATTTTGCTACCCATATTGTTCCTTAACATTGATTTAATACATTCCTTGCTCCTCGCACCGGAGCACATCACAGATACTGATTGAGATCCACTCCACGCAGCGGCTGGTTTTGACGTTCTGTGATCAATTGCACCAGGTCTTTTTCGTCCAGCGCATCGAGCATTTGTTCATACAGAGCCGCGGGCACACAATAAAAAACAGGGCGGTTGCGGTCAATAATCGCGACCGGGTAGCCGCCGCCGGCACTGGCGGTGGCCACCGGATCGTTTTTAAGTTCGCTGACGCTGGCAGTCACATCACACAGAATGATGTTTGTCATGGTTCCCCCCTGAGACAAGTCATCTGTATGATCGGTAAAGTAAGCTCTGGCGGCAAGTCCCTTCTGTCATTTCAACGGTCAGAAACGGGCAACCGGCAGCTCCTTCCAGCGGGTGGTATATGCCGGTGACAGCATCTCCCGTTTCATCTGCCAGTCCGGCGCAATACCCCGTCCGGCAAACCAGACTTTCCCGAGTCCGGAATGATTAATACCGTCGAGCACCTTCATCAGCGCATCGCTGTGCGGCCGTGGCTGCACGTCATCGAACAGATTCAGCTGTGCAACGCCGTTCGGGCTGAAATCATTGAGCATTATCCCCGCTTTTGCGTAGCGGTGGCCATCGAGCCAGATCCTGTCCAGAGACCTGACCGCTGCCGCTATAATGTCCCGGGTGTCACGGGTAGGGGTGTTCAGTTTCTCAGTGGCCACGTTACCGTAGTACGGTTCATTAACCGCAAAAGGGGAGGTTTTGATGAAGATGCTGATATGCCGGCAGTACTGCCGCTCACCTCGCAACTTTTCTGCTGCGCGCTCGGCGTACTGGCAGACGGCCTGGCGCATTTCTTCATAGGTGGTGATCCGCTGCCCGAAGCTGCGACTGCAGACAATCTGCTGTTTCGGCGGCGGCGCTTCCTCCAGTGAAATGCAACTCTCGCCGTTCAGCTCACGTACCGTGCGCTCCAGCACTACGTTGAAGTTTTTGCGGATAAACGCGGGGTTCGTCAGCGACAGCTGCAGGGCGGTGGTGATCCCCATAACGTGCAGCTTTTTCGCTATCCGGTTCCCCACGCCCCATATTTCTTCCACCGGCTGCAGGCTGAGTAATTTTGCCGTCCTGCGTGGATTATCGGGCGACAGCGCCAGCACCCCCCTGAATTGTGGCCATTCCTTTGACGCCCACTGCGCCGATTTGGCCAGTGTTTTTGTGGCGCCGCAGCCGACACCGATCGTCAGTCCGGTTCCACTGAGAACGTGCCCACGCAACTGCCTGCCAAAATCCTCCAGATCCATACATTGGCCAATTCCCCGGGCATCCAGGAAACATTCGTCTATCGAGTATTGTTCGACGCGGGGAGACAGCTCCTCCAGCAGGGCGACCACGCGGTTACTCAGGCTAGCGTAGAGCTCGTAATTGCTGGAAAAAACGTACAGTTTTTCAGGAAACTGCGCCTCTTTGAGCTGGAACCAGGGGGTTCCCATCTTTATACCCAGCCGTTTGGCTTCAGCACTCCGGGCAATAACGCAGCCATCGTTGTTACTGAGAACGACGACCGGTTTTCCGCGCAAATCCGGCCTGAAAACCCTCTCGCAACTGGCGTAGAAGGAGTTGACGTCGGCCAGGGCGAACATCAGTCTGTCCCCCGGGTTTTATGAATGAAGGCCGTCACCACACCGAAAATTTGCAGCGTTTCCGGATCCGGGTACAGGGAAGGGAAGTCCGGGTTCATCGCCTGCAAGGCCGGCCGTGGCGTCAGAAGCAGGCGTTTTACCGTAAATTCACCCTCAATTTCCGCGATAACAATATCCCCGTGCCGCGGCTGTTCTGCTTTATCCACGACCATCAGATCGCCGGAATAGAGGCCAATATCAGTCATTGAGTTGCCAATCGCCCTGACAAAATAGGTGGAGTGGCGCCGGTGAATGCAGTACTCATTCAGATCCAGTTCAGACTCAGTGTAGTCCGCAGCCGGTGACGGAAAACCCGCAGGGCATCGCTCTGTGAACAAAGGAATTTTTACTATGCTGGCTTCTGATACTGCAGGAATGAACTTCATCGTATTTTCCCCTCGCTTGAAACTGTATATATATACAGTGTGCGCCGGGAGACCGGTAAAGATCAAGGGGTGAAAGTCCCCGACCATTGAAGGACCAGCAATCCACAGGGTCCCTGAGTCATGCGTTGTATACCGTGAGGTATGGGGCGAAGCGTTGACAGGGGTGTTGACAGGCCAGCCATTGAGCCACGAAATGTATATTAAATTCCCGGGTGCCGACGTTGTACTGTTTACGGAAGGCAACATCATAGGGTGCGTTACTGCGAGTGCCATATGGACCCGGCGGGGTCTGAGACCCTGGCATGTCAATACGATCTTTACGCGGGAACCGGGAGATCTCCCCTCTGACCATCTGCCAGTGCCGGAGATGGCCCGCACCGGGAAGGCGAGGAGCCGAAGCCGGTGATGTACGGAGAGGAGAAGTCGGACTTGCTCATAGTAGCTGCGAAGCTGGCGAACAATCCGCAAGGAGCGGAGTCAGTGGAGCGAAGGAGCGGGGCCAAGGGAAACGCGGAACAGCCACACATGCGCCGGACGCAGAGCCGGGAAAGTATGTCACAGAGGCTGTCACGCGTGCGGGAAGCTGCGAAGCAGCGGAAGAAAGAACGGTTTACCGCATTGTTCCACCTCCTGACAGCAGAGGCACTGGAGAACGCATTCCTCTCCCTGAGCAGGAAAGCGGCTGCCGGAGTTGATGGTGTCAGGTGGAAGGACTACGCCGAAAACCTGAAGGTCAACATAGCAGATCTGCACCGGAGGCTTCATCAGGGCAGTTACAGGGCTCAGCCCGGCAGGCGGCACTACATCCCGAAAGCGGATGGAAAACAGCGCCCGCTCGGCATCGCCTCACTGGAGGACAAAATCGTCCAGTATGCGCTGGTTAAGATCCTGAATGCAGTCTACGAAAATGACTTTATGGGGTTTTCATACGGGTTCAGACCCGGGCGAAGCCAGCACAATGCGCTGGACGCACTGGCCACAGGGCTGGTTCGGACCAATGTAAACTGGGTACTGGATGCCGATATCAGTCAGTTCTTCGACAAGGTAAGCCATGAATGGCTAATCAGGTTCATAGAACACAGAATCGGCGACCAGAGGGTAATCAGGCTCATACGAAAGTGGCTCACAGCCGGGACCTCAGAGGAAGGA
>OIXV01003275.1_pt1 | contig 12101 bp, 9 predicted proteins | sample 1587771 | NCBI WGS metagenome assembly OIXV01 (sample SAMEA3888893, study PRJEB22519) | human gut metagenome | biome: human gut; feature: human-associated habitat; material: faeces | place: Denmark | collected 2010
TATGATCACCACGATGCAGACGGATTCATCACTCTGTTCGGTCTGCCGCTGAAGGTTCGTGCAATGAAGCTCGCTGAAGTTGAAAGCCAGAAACAGACCAACGACTGATCTTCATAAAAAATAAAAAGCATAAAAATATCACCGGGAGGTTCGGATTTCTCCCGGTGATATTTTTATGTAAACTTTTTCAATTGAGCAGTGCCTGTCCTCATTCTTTCTGATCATGAAATGTTTTCTAGGAAATCTTCACTTTTTTCTTATCTAATCTTGCATATACCCATTCACGAAACAGAGCATATAATACGGAAACCAATGGAATAAAAATCAGCATTCCCACGATTCCCATAAGATTTCCGCCAAGCGTCACCGCCACCAATACCCAGATAGCCGGAAGTCCCACGGAATTCCCAACCACATGAGGATAAATAAGATTGCCTTCAATCTGCTGCAGGATCAGAAACAAGCCCAGAAACATGAACGCCTTCAGTGGACTTACCATAAGAATCAGAAAAAATCCCACCCAGCAGCCGATAATTCCTCCAAATACAGGAATCAGTGCAGTAAAACTGATCAGTACCCCGATGAGCATTGCATACGGAAATCTGCCGATGGTCATGGTTACAAAGAACATGCTTCCCAAAATGACTGCCTCAATACATTGCCCTGTAATAAAGCTTGCAAATATTTTACTTGCCAGTGTACACACATGGCTTTGATATTCCACTACTTTTACCGGCAAAATAGCATATGTAGCTTTCAGAACCTGTTTTCCAAGCTTTTCTTTCTGCAGAAGCACATAGCAGGCAAACACAAATCCAATTGCAAAATTCACTGCCATACTTACAATTCCCATAGTTACAGTTATGGTGGAGGATACCAGATTATCGGCTCCGTTTTTCAGCACACTCACTATAGAATCAAGGATCTTCTGCGGATCAATTTCAATGGCTGATGCCCATTTTACGATTTCAGAATCTCCATTGAAGGTATCTGTAATCCACTTCTGGGCAAGAGGAATATCTTCCTCCACCTTCTTCACTACGCTTACTAAGGTTGTACCAAGCTCAGGGGCTACAACCAGCACCACGATCAGTATCAGCAAAATCACAAATACAATGGAAAGTACCAGACTTACAGGTCTTGCAAGCTTCGAAGCAGCTTTCCCTGCTTTATTGTTCTTTTCTCTTACTTTCCCGAAAAGATGTCGTTCTATAAAAGACATAGGCACGTTCAATACAAATGCCATAGCTCCTCCCAACACAAAAGGCAGAAGCAGCCCCCACAAAAGCTTTACATATTTCAGAACCACAGCAAGATTCTGTATCCCCAGATAAAGAAGCACAGCAAATGCAATCAGCCACCGTATCTTTCTCATGTTCTCTTTATTCAGTTCCACGATCTACCGCCTTTCTTTTGTCTTCAAAAAGATTTTATTTTTGTCTATCTTATCACAAAATCTGCATTTTTACCAGTTGCCGCTCCCTTTTCGCAGCACAAATTTTGTTGGTCCGGCTCTGTATATTTTTTCAGATTTATTGACACTTTCTTTTATAAAATGTATAATAATTCATGAAGACAATAACGCTCTTACGAGCGTATTTTTTTTATAATAATAAGCCAGTTGCTTCAATTTCTGGCAAGAAGGAGGTAGCATCACCAAATGAAACAGATATCAGGCAATAAATTGCTGGTAAAGGCACTGAAAGAAGAAGGTGTAGAATATATTTTCGGCTATCCCGGAGCATGCACCATTGATATCAGCGACGAACTATATAAACAGGACGATATTACAGTAATCCTTCCCCGCCATGAACAGGCACTGGTGCACGCAGCAGATGCTTATGCCCGTACTACAGGCAAGGTTGGTGTTTGTCTTGTTACAAGCGGTCCCGGTGCCACGAATCTTGTCACAGGACTTGCCACTGCAAATTATGACAGTGTTCCGCTTGTATGCTTCACAGGACAGGTTGCCCGTCATCTGATTGGAAATGACGCTTTCCAGGAGGTTGACATTGTGGGAATTACAAGGAGCATTACCAAATACGGGGTTACTGTCCGTAACCGCGAGGATCTGGGACGTATCATCAAAGAAGCCTTTTATATTGCCCGCACAGGACGTCCGGGACCGGTTCTGATCGACCTGCCCAAGGATGTTATGGCTGAGCTTGGCAGCCCGGAGTACCCTAAGAATGTTAATATCCGCGGCTATAAGCCTAATACCAGTGTTCACATCGGACAGCTTAAACGAGCACTTAAAACCCTAGCCAAGGCAAAGAAGCCTCTTTTTCTTGCCGGCGGAGGTATCAATATTTCCCGTGCCAATGATGTTTTCCTTGAGATTGTAGAAAAAACCGGCGTCCCGGTAGTTACCACCGTTATGGGACGAGGTGCCATTCCTACCAATCACCCGCTTTTTATTGGCAACCTTGGCATGCACGGTGCATATGCGGCCAATATGGCAGTGAGCAACTGTGACGTTTTATTTTCCATCGGAACACGTTTTAATGACCGTATCACAGGCAAGCTCCATGAGTTTGCTCCCCATGCCCAGATTATCCATATTGATATTGATACAGCTTCTATTTCCCGTAATATCCATGTGGATATTCCCATTGTTGCAGATGCCAGAGAAGCCCTTACAAAAGCTTCCGAATATGTAGAAAATTATACCAGCCAAAAGTGGCTCAATGAAATTAGCGGCTGGAAGCAGGAGCATCCCCTTGCAATGCGTCCTAATGACCGGTTAAGTCCGGTTGATATTATAAACGAAATTAATCAGCAGTTTGATGAAGCAATCATTGTAACTGATGTGGGGCAGCATCAGATGCTGGTTTCCCAGTATGCCCAGATTACTCCAGGCAAGCAGCTGATCATGTCCGGCGGTCTTGGAACTATGGGATACGGTTTTCCCGGCGGTGTTGGTGCCAAAATCGGCAACCCTGACAAACCTGTTATTGTCATCTCAGGCGATGGCGGCATGCAGATGAATATTCAGGAATTTGCCACAGCCGTTCTGGAAGAGCTTCCTCTGATCCTTTGCGTATTCAATAACGAATATCTGGGTATGGTACGCCAGTGGCAGAAGCTTTTCTACGGCAAACGCTACAGTATGACCAACCTTCGTTCCGGTGCCCTTTCGCGGCGTACCAACGGAGAAGAATATCCTGAATATACACCGGATTTTGTAAAGCTGGCTGAAAGCTATGGTGCTAAGGGCATCCGTGTTTTCAACAAAACAGAAGTGGCTGCAGCGTTTGAAGAAGCAAAGAAGAATACCAAGGTTCCTACTCTGATTGAATTTGTAATTGATCCGGAAGAAATGGTTTATCCTATGATAAAGCCAGGTGGAACTCTGGAAGATCTGATCATGGATTGCTGATCCTACAGGAGAAATTACAATATTAAAGCTTTTAAGTAACTATTCAGCAGATACTGAACAGTTACGCATTTAAACACAAATATTCAGGAGGTATCTTCTATGGCGGATAAAGGAATGAAAAAAAGATGGATTTCTCTCTATGTAGAGAATCAGGTTGGTGTATTGTCCAAAATTTCCGGTCTTTTCTCCGGTAAATGCTACAATCTGGACAGTCTCACAGTAGGTACTACAGAAGATCCAACCGTTTCCAGAATGACAATTGCTACGGTAAGTGATGATGAGACCTTTGAACAGATCAAAAAACAGTTAAACCGTATGGTAGAGGTTATTAAGGTCATTGATTTCACTAACACCTTCGTGCGAATGAAAGAAATCCTTTACATTAAAGTGTTCAATTGCTCTTCAGAAGATAAAGTGGAGCTTTTCCAAATTGCAGAAACCTTTAAAGCAAGAGTCATTGATTACGGTAAAGACAGTCTGCTTCTGGAATTTGTACAGACCGCTACCAAAAATGACGCAGTTGTCAAGCTGATCAAAGAAGAATTCGGTCGAATCGAGGTAGTCCGCGGCGGAAGCGTTGGAATCGAATCCATCAGTATGATGGAGCGATAATAAAATTGATCTGCAATAAAAACCCCTCCTTGACGGGAGGGGATTTATATGTCAAAAACCGTATTTTACAGGAGTGATTATTTATTATGAAAAAACAGCAAATACCATTGAAAAACTCACTGCTTCTCCTGCTTACTGCTACCATCTGGGGAATTTCATTTGTTGCCCAAAGTGAAGGCGGTGATGCAGTCGGAGCATTTACCTTTAATGCCACACGAAACCTGATTGGCTCGCTTGTGCTGGTTCCGGTAATCCTTCTCCTTGGCAGACTAAATCCATCCGGCAAGGCTGTAAGCAGCTCTTCCGCATCTGAAGGCAATATTTTTTCCCGCAACCGCACTTTGATTCTTGGAGGTGTTTCCTGCGGCATTTGCCTGTGTCTTGCATCTAACTTTCAACAGGTTGGAATTTCCTATACTTCTGTTGGAAAGGCCGGCTTTATCACAGCCTGCTATATTGTAATCGTACCAATCCTTGGTCTTTTTATGAAAAAAAAATGCAGCCCGTTTATCTGGATGGCAATTGTTCTGGCACTTATAGGGCTTTATCTTCTTTGCATTACAGATGGCTTTTCTATCGGTAAAGGAGATATCCTGGTACTGATCTGTGCATTTCTTTTTTCCCTGCATATTCTGGTAATTGACTATTTTTCCCCTCATGTAGACGGAGTAAAAATGTCCTGTATTCAGTTTCTGGTTTGCGGAATTCTCACTGCAATACCGGCACTGATTTTTGAACATCCACAGCTTTCTGCGTTCAAGGGTGCATGGGGTTCCATCCTGTATGCAGGTGTTATGTCCTGCGGAGTTGCCTATACCCTACAGATTATAGGGCAAAAGAACATGAACCCTACAGTAGCTTCTCTGATCTTAAGTCTTGAGTCCTGTATTTCTGCTCTTGCCGGCTGGATTCTCCTGGGACAGAAATTAAGTGCAAAAGAAATCTTTGGCTGTGTGATCATGTTCTGCGCAATCGTGTTGGCACAGCTGCCTCAAAAAAATCCAAAAGAAGCATAAAGCATTTTTAGCTGACAGCGTATCATTCTATAAAAAACAGGAAGAACCGCTCTCTATTGTTAATATAGAGAATGGCTCTTCCTGTTTTTGTTATCAGGCTTTATTTCCCTGGCATATCAGCCATTATACAACTGATAATATTTGCCCTTCTGGGCAATCAGCTCGTCATGAGATCCTCTCTCAATTACACGCCCCTGCTCCAGAACCATAATGCAGTCACTGTTTCTGACAGTAGATAATCTATGTGCAATTGCAAATGTAGTTCTGCCCTCCATCAGCTTATCCATACCGTCCTGTACCAGCTTCTCAGTACGGGTATCAATGGAACTGGTAGCCTCATCCAGAATCAGTACGGGAGGATCTGCAACTGCTGCTCTGGCAATTGCCAGAAGCTGTCTCTGACCCTGACTTAAATTGGCTCCATTATTGCGCAGCATAGTCTGATAGCCATCCGGCAGCCTGCGGATAAATCCATCTGCGTTAGCCAGTCTGGCTGCTGCAATTACTTCCTCGTCTGTGGCATCCAACTTACCATAACGGATATTCTCCATAACAGTTGTGGTAAACAGATTAGTATCCTGGAGAACGATTCCCATGGAGCGTCTCAGATCACCTTTTTTAATCTTATTGATATTGATTCCGTCATATCGGATCTTTCCGTCCTGAATATCATAGAAACGGTTCAAAAGATTAGTGACCGTTGTCTTACCAGCCCCGGTAGAACCAACAAATGCAATCTTCTGTCCTGGCTTCGCATACATCCGCACATCATGAAGCACGATCTTATCATCACGATAACCAAAATCTACGCCATCAAGAACAATATCGCCCTTCAGCTCGACATAATCTGTTGTTCCTGTAGCTTTGTGATAATGCTTCCATGCCCAGCGTCCGGTGCGCTTCTGAGACTCCACAAGCTTTCCATTCTCTTCCTTCACATTTACCAGAGTTACATATCCCTCATCGACCTCCGGCTTCTCATCAAGAAGATCAAAAATACGCTTGGCACCGGCAAGAGCCATAACAATGCTGTTAAATTGCTGGCTCACCTGATTGATCGGCTGACTGAAGCTCTTATTAAAGGTGAGGAAGCTTGCCAGACCGCCAAGTGTAAATCCACTGATTCCATTTACTGCCAGAACGCCGCCGACAATTGCACAAAGTACATAGCTGATATTTCCGATCTGTGCGCAGGTAGGCATCAGAACATTGGCAAATTTATTGGCATTGTTCGCACTCTCAAACAGTTGGTCATTCAGTTCGTTAAATTTACTAAGACTCTCCTCCTCATGGCAGAAAACCTTAACAACCTTCTGGCCCTCCATCATCTCCTCAATATATCCATTTACAATACCAAGGTTCTTCTGCTGTTCCATAAAGTACTTACCACTAAGACCTGCAAGATTCTTGCTGGCAACCAGCATAACTCCAACCATGAACAGAGTCACAATAGTAAGCGGTACGTTTAGAATAATCATGCTTACCAGAACACTGATAATGGTGATCACACTGGAAATCAGCTGTGGAATACTCTGACTGATCATCTGACGCAGGGTGTCGATATCATTGGTATAAATGGACATGATATCACCGTGTGCATGCGTATCGAAATATTTAACCGGCAGGGTCTCCATACGCCCAAACATCTCATTTCTAAGATTGCGCAGGGTTCCCTGACTGACATAAATCATCAGCCGGTTATATGTATAGGTACAGCCTACACCAATGGCATAAAAGCAGGCAACTCGCAGGATTGCCATAGCCAGAGGGTGGAAATCCGGTGTCTCTGATTTCAGAAGAGGCAAAATGTACTGGTCAATCAAAGTCTTGGTAAACATAGTACCCTGTACATTGGCAAGAACGCTGACTACAATTCCAATCACTACAAGAATAATATGGATTCTGTAATTTTTAACAATATATGCCAATAGCCTTTTCAGCATTTTGCCTGGATTCTCTACCATAGGACCGGAACGAAAAGCAGCGCCTCCCCTTCCCGGGCCTTTTATAGGTTTATTACTGCTCATGCCTGCTCACCTCCTTTGTTCTCATCGAAATCTCCGCCACCCTTTATCTGGGAATTATAAACCTCCTGATAAATAGCATTGTTCTTCATTAATTCTTCGTGAGTTCCAAATCCGCTGATCCGTCCCTCATCCATAACAATAATACGGTCCGCGCTCTGAATACTGGAAATACGCTGTGCAATGATCAGCTTAGTTGTATCCGGAATTTCTTCTGCAAAGGCTTTTCGAATTCTGGCGTCTGTAGCAGTATCCACCGCACTTGTAGAATCATCCAGAATCAGAACCTTCGGTTTCTTAAGAAGCGCTCTGGCAATACACAGACGCTGCTTCTGACCACCGGAAACGTTAGTTCCTCCCTGCTCAATATAGGTGTGATATTTGTCCGGCATTTTCTCAATGAAATCATCTGCGCAGGCAAGCTGACATACGCGCCGGCATTCTTCCTCCGAAGCATCCTTATCACCCCAGCGCAGGTTTTCCAAAATTGTCCCGGAAAACAGTACATTCTTCTGAAGTACAACTGCCACCTGATTACGAAGGCTGTCCATATGGTACTTGCGCACATCCACACCACCAACCTTCACAGAACCGGAGCTTACGTCATAAAGACGGCTGATCAGATTGACAAGACTGGACTTGGCGCTTCCTGTTCCACCGATGATACCAATCGTTTCACCGGCATGAATGGAAAGATTAATATCCTTGAGCACCGGCTCCTTACTGTCTTTCTTGTAGCTGAAATCAACATGGTCAAATACAATGCTTCCATCAGCAACCTCCATAACCGGATTCTGAGGATCTGCAAGATCTGCCTTCTCATTGATAACCTCAGATACACGCTCTGCACTTGCCGCACTCATGGTAACCATGACAAATACCATGGAGAGCATCATCAGGCTCATAAGAATATTCATACAATATGTAAGAAGGCTCATCAGTTCACCAGTTGTCAGACTGCCGCCGACAATCATCTTTGCACCCAGCCAGCTGATTCCAAGAATACATGCATAAACAGTAAACTGCATAACCGGCATATTCATAACAACCAGCTTCTCAGCTCTTACAAACATTTCATAAACCTTATTACAGGCCTTCTGAAACTTAGTTGTCTCATAGTCCTCACGAACGTAGGCCTTTACCACGCGCACTGCATTAATATTCTCCTGCACACTGGCATTAAGGTCATCATACTTTTCAAATACTTCCCGGAAATATTTCGTTGCCTTGCGCATAATAAACACAAGAAAGCATCCCAGGAAAATGACTGCGATCAGATAAATGCTGGCGATTCTGGCATTGATCATAAACGCCATTGCCATAGCACAGATCAGGCTGGCCGGAGCACGGGTACACATACGCAGAATCATCTGGTACGCATTCTGCAGGTTAGTCACGTCAGTAGTCAGACGAGTGATCAGACTGGCTGTGCTGAATTTGTCAATGTTTGAAAATGAATATGTCTGAATATTGGTATACATGGCCTTACGCAGGTTACGGGCAAAGCCGGAGGACGCATATGCTCCGTACTTTCCGCCTAAAACACCTGTAATAAGCCCTGCAACAGCAAGAAGAGCCATAATGGCACCTCTCTGATAAAGATAACTGATATTCCCAGCTTCTACACCATGATCAATCATATCCGCCATTACAAGCGGAATCAGTGTCTCTACCACAACCTCCAGTATCATAAATACCGGAGTGAGGAAGGATGCCTTCTTGAACTCTTTTACCTGAGCAAGTAGTGTTTTTATCATCAGGTTCTCCCCTTTCTTATTGTTTCTTAATCACTTTTTTTGGCTCGGTTATTTCTCCTGCCTCCTGGCAGGCTTTGACAACATTTTCCCGGATCATGTCCGCAGTCTCATAAAATTCCTCCAGCTTCTTTTCAGGAATATCGGCGCTAAGTGCCTTCTGGATACGGGCAAAGTTATCAATGATTTCCATCTGAAACTCCATTCCCTTCGGAGTAAGCACCAGACGCTTCAGTCTGGCGTCCCTTGGTATGGATTCACGGATAATCAGCTGTTTCTTCTCCATAGACTGAAGAATTCCGGAAGCTGTGGAACGAGCCATCTGAAATTCCGCTTCCAGATCTTTCTGAAAAACATCTTCGTCTGAATGTCGGTAAAGATAACCGATGATCCAGCCCTGCATCCGATTGATTCCTGCTTTCTCATCCACTTTGGACTGATATGCATTTACAAGACGGCCTATCATCATATCAAGCGTGTGCAGCTCACGTCCAATGTGTCTGCCGGTCCATTCCCCTTTCCCCGGGCCACATTCTTTCTTTTGTACTTCCATATTTCCCTTCTTTCACAGGCATGTGTCCGAGTTCCGCAATTTCCAGCGGTATTCCCTCGTTCACACTTTCACGGCCATAAAAATAGTTCGCGCGCGAATTGTTCGGATTCGAACTGTTCGTGTACGAACTATTATAAGTGGTGTTTTTTTAATTGTCAACTATATTTTCTCATCAGCCAGAAGATTCAGCGGGCGTAAAAGCTCCACTCTTCTTCATCAACAGGAAGATCCTCCATCTGGTATTTCTCTATGCGGATAAAGCTCCCGCTCTGGATTTCCTGGATCATTTCTTCAATCTGGGAAAGCTCTCCCTGTACCTCCATCTCTACTCTGCCGTCCCACAGATTATCCACCCATCCGGTAAGGCCATTGGCTCTCGCTGCATTGGTTGCACGATAACGGAATCCCACGCCCTGCACCTGGCCTGAAAAATATATGTGTTTTCTTACTTTCGCCATTGTACGTCACTCCTTATATTCCTTATGATATACGTCAGGCCAGACAGATGCAAGATTTTTTCTTTTATTTTCCTTCAAAAATCTGAGCGATAGGAGAATCTGATGACAGAATAATGGTTTTGTTTCCGCCTTTCATGGATGCCTTTAGCGCATCCAGGCTTCTTACAAAGGAATAGAATTCGCTTCTTTCCTCTTCTCCATAGGCCTGGGCAAGAATTTTCATGTACTCCTGCTCACCTTCTGCCTCCAGAATCTCGGCCTGTTTTTTCGCATCGGAGATCTGAATGGTCACATCCTTGTCTGTGGTATTTCGGATCACCTTTGCCTCAGAGTTTCCCTCTGCAGTATAGGTAGCTGCAATATTGTCCCGTTCGGAAATCATTCGCTCATAGACAGCTGCCTTATTATCATCTGGCAGATCCAGCCGTTTTGTTTCAAATTTGATCAGCTGGACTCCGTACTGCTCCATGTTATCTCCTATAGCATCCATCACCTGTTCCGATAATTCGCCGTCACGGCTTGTGATCACCTGATCCTGTGACAGACTGCTGATCACATTTTTGGTAGCATTATATACTGCCGTGTTGATCCTGCTCTCGCTGCTTTCCAGAGAACAGTTTAAGGTCTGGGCGAACTTAAGCGGATCCTGGATTCTCCAGAGCACGTAGCTGTCGCTGATCATAGTCTTTTTATCCTTGGTAATTACGTCAGATGCAGCCAGATCGTACAGCAGGGTCTCTTTGGGAAGCGACTGGGTGCTTTCGATAAATGGAATCTTAAAGCTGATGCCAGGCTCGCTGATCACCCGGTCAACCTTACCAAATTGACGGATCAGCTTATATTCATTCTGCTGGGTTACCGTCACCGATGCACCAGCCAGCGCCACAACTGCGATTCCGATTATTACAGCAATATTTTTCATCTTCATAATAGTCTCCCTCATTTTTCCTATATGGTGATATCACGCAAAGGCTATCTGTCCCTTTTGCTTCTATGTACAGGTTCTGAATTTCCTTTACTTTTCTGTATCTGTATTCTGGGTATCCATATCCAGCGTATTCTCTGCGGCAAAGGAATCCACAGGCAGTATTTTCTGAACGCCGTCCCCGTTGTCAATAATAATCTTCATTTCAGGAAGCACTTCTTCCATTGTCTCATAAAACATACGGATTTTCGTGGTCTGCGGGTTCTTTACATATTCCTCATACATTGCATTAAACCGGGCAACCTCTGCCTCTGCTTCATTGATACGAACCTGCTTCTGTGCCTGGGCATCCTGGACGATCTGGTCTGCCTGTGCCTGGGCTTCCGGCAGCTTCTCGTTTCGGTATTTGTTGGCATTGTTCAAAGCAGTTTCTTTTCCCTGCTTGGCAGTCTCCACAGCCTTAAAAGCTTTCATAACTTCCTGTGTAGGCGGCTCCGAATCCTGGATGGTGATATTTACAAGCTGGATTCCAATATCCTGTTCCTCCATCTGTTCCAAAATCATCGCTTTGATCTTGCTCTGGATCTCACCCTTTCCTGTGGTAAGAACCTCGTCCACGTTATAACTTGCGATCACAGTACGAATGCAGCTTTGGGCAATATTATTCAGGATTTCCTCCGGTTCTCCGGATGCGTACAGGTATTTCACCGGCTCGGTGATCCTGTATTCCACAAAGAAATCCACATCAATAAAGTTATAATCAGAAGTGATCATAATGCTCTCACTTTCCACAACCTCATTGTTTACCACGCTGTACCCGATTGGAAAACCCTGGATGGTGGTGTTTACCTTCTGGATTTTCTGTACCAGCGGCAGCTTGAAATGAAGTCCTGTTTCCGGCACTGCCTTGGGAACCCCAAAGGTAGTCAGCACAGCCTGTTCCTGCTCCTGGATCTGATAAACAGAATCCTTCACCAGCCCGCTTAGGATCACCAGTCCCAGGGCTCCTGCCACCAGATACTTTACCCGCTTTCCTGTTTTGTTTTTTGGATTTTCAGGAACTTTCGACGGCTCTTCTGATGGGTTTACGCTTTCGTTTTCAAACTCCTGATTCATTTCGCTCATGTTTTCTCCTCCATACGTTTTCCATACCATAATCGTTTCCAAAGAAAAGAAAAGAAAAAGACTTTTATTTCAGGCACATGTTTCATGCCCCAAATAAAAGTCTCGCTGATTTCTCATAATGCGGGTATTCTTAATCTACCGTTCTGACGCATTTATGAACCATTTCGTAGAAAAACCTGTCTGGTTCTCTCTTCGTGGCCGCTACTCCCTTTTCTTTGATCGGTATCATATCATCTCTTTTATGAAATGTCAAGA
>OIXV01003288.1_pt1 | contig 12057 bp, 10 predicted proteins | sample 1587771 | NCBI WGS metagenome assembly OIXV01 (sample SAMEA3888893, study PRJEB22519) | human gut metagenome | biome: human gut; feature: human-associated habitat; material: faeces | place: Denmark | collected 2010
GGGCATTTTTTCAGAAGTCTCTTGATGTTCGCCCCTCCGCCGCAGCCGCAGTCCAGCACCTTGGCGTCCAGAGTAAGCTCCAAAAAGCGAAGTCCCCACCGTGCCACAGGACTGTGCCCCAGGTTCATCATGGCGACCATGATTTTCCCGCCAAGCCCCACAGGCTTTCTGGTGTTCTCAAAAAATGACATCTTATCACACCTCCGATTTCACACATTCCGCATAGGTCAGCGGGAAGGATGCCTTCAGAACAGCGCTTTTCCGCACCGCCCAGCCGTTTTGCCGTAGGAAACGCAGGTATTCCGCGCTCGTCCACTTGCTGCGGAGGGGAAAGCCTGCCATCCTCATAAAAAATGCCCTGACCTTGCCGGAAAACGAGTTTCCCGCGTGGGTGAAGGTCGGCGCAATCAACACGCCGTCATCCTTCAGAACCCGCTTGATTTCTTGCAGGGCTTTCTCCGGCTGCGGCACGATGTGCAGTGCGTTTGACACGATCACCACATCAAAAGATTCATCCGCATAGGGCAGGCGGAACATATCCTGCACGGAAAAGTGCAGCTTCGCCGAGTGATTGTCCCGCTTGGCTTCCGCAATCATTTCCGCAGAAGCGTCCGTCGCCTCGATGTGTGCCGCTGCGTTTACGATATGTTTTGCGATTAGCCCCGTGCCGGTCGCCAGATCCAACACCGTTTTTGCTTTCACCACCGGCCGGATGTGCGCATACATCTCCTCATACGCTGCCCGATCCTTTCGCATAAAGCGGTCGTACCGACCGGCATTTTTGTCCCAGAAGTTCTTGTGTTCCTGCATCGCTATCATTCCTTTCAATGTTAGGCTTGCCTAGCCGATACGTACAGCCATGCAGTTAGATGGCGCTAACTACTGTATCTCAGAAAAGCCGCATCTCTGCGGCCTTCCGCTTATTTAAACAACTCCCTGCAAGCGCCGTACACTAACGTTTCCAGCACCTGCGGGTACAGTTCTCCAATCTGCTCCTTGTGGGAAACAGTCAAGATCAGTCCCCGCACCGTGGCGGCAGCTAAAGAGATGCCGCGATTCGGCACAAGGTCATATTTCTCCAAAAGCTGGCGGATGTGCGTCTCGTCATCGTGGTAATGCACGTTTTTGACATCCTCCGGCAGTCTCTGCAAAAGCAGCTTTGCATCGTTTTCAATGAAAACCATGTCGCCGGTATCAGACAGTCGCCGGCAAACGGCAAGAACCGCCTTTGCCGCGCGCTCCGGCGGCGGTAAGCTGTCAGCTTCGCTCAGTGCATGGTCAGCCACTCTGTAAAGCTCGGAGTGAATGTTCTCCAAAACCGCGAAGAAAAGCATTTCCTTGGATTCGAAGAATTTATAGAACGAGCCCTTCGCAACGCCGACCGCCTTCGTCAGCTGATCCACGGAGGTTTTCTTCATCCCCAGTGTAACAGCGCAATGTCTTGTTTCCTTCAGCAACGCCTTGCGGAGCTGCTCGGTCTCGTAATCGGTAAAAGCCAAGCTCGCGCCTCCTTAAATATGACCGTTTTAGTTCATTTGGTCATATTATATCGCGTTTCTTTCAGCTTTGCAAGAGGTGCGGGGATAAACTCGCTCATAAAATAATCAATCTGCGCGTGAAAAAATCTGCCAAGAGCCGGACACTCTTGGCAGAAAAAATGTTTTATTTCAGTTCAGATGCACACAGTTGGCAAGACTCCGGTGGTCAGCTTTACTTCAATTTTTCGGCAACAACCTTACACCGTTTCTTAAAGAATGCGATGCCATACGCCCAGATATCATTGCGACCTTCGTTGCGAAGATACTCACTATATCTGCGATCATGGATTTGAGTCATGGCTCGTGCGCAAGCTCCATCCAGTTCAGAAAGTCTATCTACACTCTTAAGCTCGACAATTATTCCAGAATTTGGGTTATCCGTTTCAACCATCAAATCCGCAAAGCCATCACCAGACTCTTTATTGGAAAGAATTCCCCATGCTCCGTTTCCTACCAACATCCCAGATAGGAAAGCATGATAGAATTTTTCCTTTTCTGCCTGAGGACCCATGGGATCAAGAACACTGATGGTTTTGCTCAAAGTTCTTGTCAGACTTTCTTCAATTTCCGGTGCGTTTCCTTCTTCAAACGCTTTCCAGAAAACTCGAAGTCCATGGGAGTCTTTCAGAATTGTATTGTTGAACAGCTTCTGGATTTGGTGCTTGAAAACTTCGCGTACCTCTTCATTTGGAATTTTCAGTTTATAAATACCGCGTTCGGGTTTTCATTCCTGCGTCAGATACCCTGTCATAAACAATACGCTCCAAAGATTATCGATGCTATTGTCTATTTCGTCGTATGTCAGCTCCAAACGGATAGACTTTTCAATTTTCTCCCCAGTAACCAGACGCTCAATTTCGTCCCGTGTGGTTTTATCCGCTTTGTCAACAAATCGTTTTACAAGGTCGTTGCCGCTGGTATTGATCCAGTAAGACTGCGGCTCTGCATCAAGCTCTCCGCAAAGTCTGTCAACATGGTTAATCACATCCCAAGGACAGTAAATATCGGCATCACCAAAACGATATCCATCATACTAGTTTTTCGTTTCACTTAAATGTGACTCAAGGTGACATGCCTTAAGAAGTCTCACGACCTCGTTCTCCGTAAACCCAAACTGCTCATCAAATCGGGCATCCGTTATAGAAAGAACTTTAAAATTATTCAGACCCGTAAAGATCTAACGCAGTCGACACACCCAAAGGATATCCCTGCACAGTCACTGCTATGGTGGCTGTTCTATTTTTTGCCCACGTACCTGCGGCCTGATAAAGCAGAAGCTGTTTCCGGCCGAGATTGCGTAAAAATTCGAGAGAAAATTCTGAAAGATTACGAAACAGGCTCAATCAATGTCCTTTGCGCTTGTGATTTGCTTAATGAGGGCTTGGACAGCCCTCATTAAGCGCGTGCTATTTATGGCAAGACCCACCATGTCCAAAACCATTTATATGCAACAGATTGGATGCAGCACCCGCCGCTGCCCCGGGAAAGACGACCTTTTGGTTGTTGACTTCGTCGACAATGCCAATATGTTTAATATACCTTAAGAAAAGCTAAAAACTGCCACCGTTGGCTAGACTGTATTTCTGACTAGTAGGTTCAAATCGGAACTATCTGTGAATTTCGGATAGTTCATGCTGTGAATTCTCGACAACTATTCAAGTTCGGCAGCGGAATATCTGATTTTTGTAGCCTCCACTGGTGAGAGCGATGCCAGCTATGAAATCCGGTATGGGGATAAGAGTATCTGGTTGACGCAGAATATGACGGCGGCATTGTATGATGTTGGACTCCCCCTCCATCAATGAACATATCAAAAAGATTTATTCTGACGGAGAGCTGACAGAGGAGGTAACTATTCGGAAATTCCGAATAGTTCAGACAGAGAGAACTCGGCAGGTCAGCCGCAGTCAGAATCACTATAATCTTTAAATGATCATTGCCGTTGGTTTCAAGGTGAATAGCCAACGAGTCGTACAGTTCCAAATAGGCAGGGCAAATCGTCAAAGACCATAGATATCCAAAAAGACCGACACGCTGTGCCGGTCTTTTTTCGATAGCGCGCAAAGCAAAAATCTGCGCACGGCTTACTTAACTTTATAAAACACACGATTCCCGGCATTTCTGGCTGCCAGCAAATCCATGTCATGGAATTTCATAACAAAGGTTCGGATTGTGGCGTAGGCTGCATTGCGGAAATCCTTTTCCAACTGCTTGGTCGTAAACTCCGAGGTTCCGTAAGCCGACAAAACATATTCCCAAAGCAGGCGTTCTTTTTCGGTGATTCTGCCTTCCACAAGGGCCTGTTGGTACACCTTGAAATCTGTATGCGCCGGTGCCGTGTCTGCCTGCAGGCGGTTGTACACCTCTTTGCAGAAATACGACAGGAACGGAGTCACATCTGTATAGCCTGTGAGCATCGCATTTTTCTCCACACGCTCATAGGCTTTATAATATGCCGCCTTGCTTTCGTCAATATAACGCGAAAACGGTGTAAACAGGGCTGCCGGGTAGCCATGCCGTGCAAGATACCACAGGTGAAGCAGGCGGGCGGTTCGTCCATTGCCGTCAAAATACGGGTGGTAATAGGCAAATGCAAAATGCAGAATGGCCGCCTTGTGCAGTTCATTCAGGTCATCTTCCGCATTGGCAAAGTCGATCAGCTGCTTCATGACCTGTGGCAGCAGCTCGTCAGAAAGCCCCTTTCGGCTTTCCTCACCGCCCACAATATAGACAGCATCATGGCGGTAAAAATGATCCGGCAGCAGTTTGTCCTCTGCCGGCAAATACTCTCCGGTGCTGATTTGATACAGTTGGTGCAGATTTTTCTCGGTGATCTCATTTTGCTGGTCGGCAATAAAATCCAGCCCGCGTTTCATGCCGTAAATGCGGTTTTCCTCCTCATTGCGGGGGGCGTTACCGTTCAATATATGCCGAATGCTGTTGCGCGTTGAATGGATATTTTCAATTTGCAGCGTGGCGTGAATTTCCTCCGTCATAGCTTGCACACCAAAGGGCTGACTTTCTGCCGGAACAGACAGCAGCTGCTTCATGCTTTTGGTGGAAATTTGTGCCAGATTCGGCAGGCAGACAAGAGCCTGCCCGGCAAAATCCACCAGGGGCAGCGGCTGTGCAAAATTCTGCCGCAGAATTTCGGAAAACTCCCTGACATCGGCAGCGGAATACTTATATGCCATGCGGTCAAGCTCAAACAGATGCTTATCGGAAAGCATTTTTGCAAACTTCGTTCCGTCCATAGTCGCTCCTTGTAGCTGATATAAATTGATACCAATATATATTATATATACTCCGTTCGCAATAAAAAGTCAAACATAACAGATAATCCATCGTAACGATGATTTTTATTATATGTGCTATTTTAATTTGGTGATACCATATCCAATGGATTCACCCTGATCCCGCCCTGCATCATTTCAAAGTGCAGATGGTTGCCAGTGCTGTCGCCCGTGCTGCCTACATACCCGATTACTTGACCAGCCGTCACGGTTTCGCCCGCCGTGACGGCTGTTGCTGCCATGTGGGCATAGCGCGTGGAAAGTCCTGCACCATTGTCCAGCAGCACCTGATTGCCGTAGCTGTCGTTCCAGCCGCTGACCAGCACCGTGCCGCTGTGGGCAGCCAAGATGGGTGTTCCCTCCGGTGCGGGAATATCCGTGCCGCGATGCCCGGCATTGCCGAAGGCGTCCACTTCCCCGAAGTGGCAGGATATATAAGTGTGTCCCGGCAACGGCCATTGCAGGGTGCCGTCACCGACCGTGTCGCCGACACCGCCGCACAATGCCAACAGATAAGGGCGCAGTTCGTCCGACAGCAGCTCGTCAAGAATGTCGCGCTGGTCTTGCGTGAAATTGTATTCTTCAGCCAGCTCGGCTACACTTTTGCTGCTGACCGTGATGTGTAGAATATGCTCTGTGACCGGTTCTGGATCGGGTTCGTCTTCAGTCGGCTCCGGTGTGGTGGTTACGGTTTCAATTTCTGAATCGATTTGGTGCATGGACCAAAAGGTATTCTGGATCAGCAGCTTTTTGCCTTCGTCGATGACAACTACATCGCTGTCGGAATTCAGATTGGTGTGAACCGCAAAGACGGCCAGCACTTCGGGCCAGTAGCTTGCCCAAGTGTGACCGTCCTCGTAGTCATATTCGATGGTGGTTTCACTGCACTCCGGGTGAGCGGCTACGATCTCGTTGATGGCCTCACCAAAGTCGGCGTTGGTTTCCGCAACGATTTCCGCAATGCGGATGCTGTTCGGGTCGCCGGATTCATCGGCAAACAAAATACCCATCGGTGAGCCGATCACCGCCGCAGCAGCGCCGATGACCGTGACCAACACCAGCACCGCGCCGCCGGATGCCAAGAGCGCCAGCAGCGCCGCAACGGCGCGCTGCACGGTTTGCGCCAGTAGCCTTTTGACTGCTGCCATAAGTAGTTGAAACAGTCTGCCAATTTGTGTGGTGGCTGCCCGCTTTGACGCAGCACCGGCATATTGGAACAAAGGCAATCGGCTGCTTACCGCTGTGGAAGCAGCTTTATTTCCCGTTTCTTTCTGGAAATATCTGCGGACGGCATATTGGATCAGAACCTGCCGCCTGAGCTTTTGACGAGCAGATACTTGCGGCGTTTGCATAGGCATAGCAGCGGATGACACGGTGGCTTGCGATGGGGTTGGTTTTGATTTTTCGATTGCCAGCGCACGAAAGCGCCCGCGCCTGAATGCCTCGCGGCGCACCTGCCCGGATGCAGATGCAGCATCGGCGGCAGGGTTATTCTGGGCGTGCCTTGCCTGCGCTTCATAAATCTCCACGGTATCGCACTCCGGGTCTTCGGCGGAAATCAAAAAGCCGTATTGCTTTTGACTGCCGGAAACATCACCCCGGAAAGTGCCCTGACAGCCTCTCTGGAATGCGCAGCGCGCCACGCCATGCTCATCCTTGCCTACGAAAACGCAGTTGCGACAGTTGCTGCGCGTGGTCTGGTACAGGATGCCGCTGCCCACGCAGTAGCGCAGGACCTTAGGGCTGATGCCACGGTGCATCAGGTAAGCGGCAACGGCTTCGGCGTTTCGATCCGGGGTAGGAAGTGTAAATGGACGAGGCTCGTGCGGCTTTACAGGCGCTGCCTTAGCCGGTTGAAAAGAAACAGTGACCGGTGCCATCTCGTTCAGCAGACGAACCGCTGATACAAAGTCCATGCCCTCCACCTTGGTCAGATAGTCAATGGCGTTGTTGCCGCCTACATGACGTGAAAACCAGTGAAAGAATCCATTGGCAGGCGTGATAATCAGGCTATCGTGCGTCCGGGTGCAGTACTCGCGATCCGTTTTGCGCACAAGTTCGCCGGGGTGATCGATTTCCAAATACTGCACCACGGTAATTCGGCGGGCAGCTTCGATGTTCTTTTGGTATTTTCCCATGGGGGGTGACCTCCGTTTCTGTATGAAAAAAGCACCTTTCCTACAAAATAGGTAAGGTGCCAAGGATACGACTATTTGTTTTTAGCTGGCTATTTGTCACTTCAGCCAGCTGAGAGGGGGTTGTTAGGGGGAGAGGAACCTCCCAAACCCATTCCTGAAAAAAGTTACACTTCCCCCTTGCTTTGATAAGATGGTTTCAAAAGGATGCGGATACACGCAAATTAACCGTCCCGCATTGTCGGATGCGGTAAGATGATTTTGTTCAGCATATTATCGATAACGATCCTGGTTTTGATATGTTCTCTTTCGAAGGCTTTAGGCCTACGTTAGAGATAATCAAATCAATCGTAGAAGATGCAGATCGTAACTAATAATTTGATGAGTGGCCGCTAAAGTTAATAATCAAAACACTGATGCCCGGGGAGCCTTTCGGCCCTCCGGGCATCGTTTACATTAGTGGCGGCGCTATACATAACTGCGGCTGATGTGCAGCGCCTGCGCCGTCTGCTGCTGGGTCTTGGGCGCACCGTCAAATCCATACCGCTGCCGCATAATAGCGCGTTCCCGGGCGGGCAGAGCGTCCACCAGCGCGCGCAGCCGGGCGGCGTCGGCGCGGCTCTCGCAGCCGGCCTCCATGTCGGCTTCATCGGGCAGGGTGTCCGCCAGCGTCAGCTGCCCGTCCGCCTCGAGCGGCTCCTGCAGCGACAGCGTCACCCCCGTCCGCCGCCCCCGCCGCAGATCCATGCGGAGCTCATTCTCAATACATCTGCTCGCATAGCTGGCAAAGCGCTTTCCCTTGGCGGGGTCGAAGGTATCCACCGCCTTGATAAGCCCGATCGTGCCGATAGAGATCATGTCGTCCTGTGCGCTGTTCCCGGCATAGTATTTTTTGCAGATATGCGCGACGAGCCGCAGATTGTGGCGGATCAGCGTATCCCGCGCCTGTGCGGCGGCTGCCCCGCCCTTTTGCAGATCGGCAAAAGCCGCGCGCTCCCTGTCCGGCGGGAGCGGACGCGGGAAGGACCCGCTTTCGAGATGCAGCGCCAGATACAGAATATGCCCTGCCGCCGCCTGCAAAAACAAACCAAAAATGCCCAGCATACACACCACCTCGCGGAAGTGTATGCCGGGCATGGAAATTCTATTCTGTCTTTTGGTTGGCGGCGCGGGTCTCCTTGCCGCAGACGGTTTGGAGCTGTGCAAAGGCGCGCCGCACGTCGGCGGGGACGTCCACATGGGCAATGAAGCCTTTTTCTTTACAGCGCAAACTGCACCGCGCAGAAGGCGGCGTAGATCGCCAGGAGCAGGATGCCCTGGGCGCGGTTCAGCTTGCCCTTGACGAGGGCGGGGACCGTCAGGATCAGCATGACGGCCAGCATGACCGGCAGATCCAGCACAAGGCTGGAATTGATGCCGAACAGCGTGGCACTCTGCGGGATGGTGAAGGGTGCCAGCGTGATCGACATGCCGCTGACCAGCACAAGGTTAAAGACATTCGCACCGACGATGTTGCCCAGCGACAGGTCGCTGTGGCCCTTGACCAGCGAGGTGATGGCCGTGACCAGCTCGGGCAGCGAGGTGCCGAGCGCGACAAACGTCAGAGCGATGACGCTCTCGGGCACGCCGAGGGCCTGCGCGATCAGGGTGCCGTTGTCCACGAGCAGGTTTGCGCCGACGGCGATCAGCACCGCGCCCAGCACAAGCAGGATCAGCGTCTTGGCGAGGGGCATTTCCTCCTCCTCGGACGCCTCTTGCTCACCGGCGGGGGTGTTTTTCATCTGCAGCACGTTGGCGGCCATGTACGCCACAAACACTGCCAGCATGATGATGCCCATGACGCGGGTGAATCTGCCGAAAACATAGGCCGCAATGCAGTAGATGGCCGCCGCCGCGAAGAAGAAGGCGACGGGGGTTTTCAGCGTTTTGGGGTCTACCCTGCCGGGGCGCACCGCAATCGTGATGGCCGCGATCAGTGCCGCGTTGCAGATGACCGAGCCGATGGCGTTGCCGTAGGCGATCTCGCCATGGCCGGACAGCGCGGACATCGTGGAGACCATGACCTCCGGCAGCGTCGTGCCGATGGAGACCACTGTCGCGCCGATGAGCAGCTCCGGCAGGTGGAAGCGGCGGGCCAGTGCGGACGCGCCGTCAACAAACCAGTCGCCGCCCTTGATCAGGAACAACAGACCGACAATAAAAAGCAGCACAGGGATGAGCATATTGATTCCTCCGTTAAAAATGCACGTTATGTGTCGGAAATTATATTATACCACGGCAGTCCGGGTGCCGTCAAACGGGGCGGGGTTTAAAATGTAAAAATGCAGCCTTTCGCGCGCATGGCTTCCCCCCGGAGGGGGAAGCTGTCAGTGGCCCCGTCCACTGACTGATGAGGGTCGATCTTGCAGATGCTGCCCGTTTACAGGCTGCTGCCGTGCACACGCCCCTCATCCGGCCCTGCGGGCCACCTTCCCCCGCGGGGGAAGGCAAAAAGCCCCCAATTCTTGCACACTTTCCCGCATTGTGTCCTGCCAACACAAACACAAAGCCCCGCAGGGGATACCTGCGGGGCTTTGTGCATAGAGGGGTGGGAAAGTATATAAAGGTCAGTGAATGTCTTGATTGATTACAAATATTATTATAGCAAGTTTTCTTAAAATGTCAAATGTCAGACTTGCATTTTGGTTTTCAAAAGATTATAATAAAGTCATTCCCACTTAATTTTATTTAGCAAGCGCACAAAAAAGCATACTTTTCCAATTTTGTTAAAGATAACAGTGATTGTATACTTCACTTTATTTTTTTGTGCGCATTACACAAAACAATGACAAGGAGTCAATCCATGGACGATTTGGACCACAAAATCCTACAACTGCTGGCGGAAAATGCGCGTATGCCCGTTAAGGACATCGCCCAGCGGGTCAGCCTGACCAGTCCCGCCGTATCCAGCCGCATCCACCGCCTGGAGCAGGAGGGCGTCATCGGCGGGTACACTGTCGTGCTGCGCCACCCCGACGCGCCCGCCCGGGTCGAGGCGCTGATCTCGGTACTGGTGGACGCAGCGACCCGCGCGAGCTTTCTGACCATGATCGAGCAGGAGCCGCAGGTCTTGCAGTGCTTCCGCGTGACAGGCAGCTACAACTTTATAATTAAGGTAAGCTGCACCGACATTGACGCGCTGGAGCACCTGCTGACCAAGATGCAGAAGATGGGCTCCACCAACACCCAGATCATCCTGAACACCCAGCTGGACCGCGGTCTGGCATTCGACGAATAAGCGAGGTTTTTATGGCACATTTTTGCAAAAACTGCGGTCTGCTGACTGCCCCGTACGACGAGCGGTGCCCCAAGTGCGGCGCACCGCTGCCGCATATCCCGATGGGCGAGGCTCTGTTGGAGTCCATGCGTCAGTCCCCGGAGGGCACCGTTGAGACCGGCGAGCCGCTGTACGAGCAGGACCTGGAGGAGGACCGCATCGACGCCATGAGCCAGGGCGCAACGACGGCGGCCATGCTGCTGTTCGCCATCCCCATCGCCGGGTTCGTGCTGGCGGTGGTGTGGAGCTTTGGCTGCACGCAGGACCCTGCCCGCAGGCGGCTGGCCCGGGCGTACCTGGTCCGTGCGCTGGTCGTGGCGGGGCTGGTCATCCTGTTTGTGGCTGTGGCCGCGATGGTGTTTACCGCCGCGCTGCACAGCCAGCTGGCCTACTACTATTACCGTTAAGGAGGCGCCATGAAAGCATCCGTCATCATCCCGAACCTGAACGGCGCGGGCTGGCTGCGGGACTCCATCGAGTCCGTCTGGGCGCAGACCGAGCAGGATTTTGAGCTGATCGTCATTGACAACGGCTCCACCGACGAGAGCCTGGACATCGCCCGCAGCTACTGCGGACGGGACCGCTACACTTTAATTGAAAACGCCGGGAACACCGGCTTTTCCCATGCGGTGAACCAGGGCATTGCGATTGCCAAAGGCGAATACATGGCGCTGTTCAACAACGACGCCTTTGCGGAGCCGGATTGGCTGGCGGAGCTGATCAAAACCGCCGACGCCGACCCGAAAATTTTTGCAGTCAGCAGCCTGATGCTGCGCTACTATGAGCCGGAGCTGGCCGACGACGCGGGCGACTACGTGACGATCCTGGGCTTTGCCTGCAAGCGCGGCGACGGCTTAAAGGCCAGCCGCTATACAAAGCCCTGCCGCGTCTTCAGCGCGTGCGGCGGCGCGGCGCTCTACCGCAAGTCGATTCTGGACGAGATCGGCGTGTTTGACGAGCTGTTTTTCGCGTATTACGAGGACGTCGATTTGAGCTGGCGTGCGAACAATCTCGGCTACAGGAACGTCTACTGCCCCACGGCCCGCTGCCGCCACATCTGCGGCGCGACCACCGGCGCGGTGCGCTACAACCCGTTTAAGAGCATCCAGAGCGGGCGCAACAGCATTCTGCTGCCCTACAAGAACCAGCCGATTTTGATGTTGGTTTTGAATTTTATCCCGATGCTGCTGGGGTATCTGCTCAAAGTGCTTATGTTCCGGCTGCGCGGCTTCGGCGGGGATTACGCGAAGGGCTTCCGCGAGGCGTGGGCGGCGCTGCCGAAGATAAACAAACCGAAATTCAAGTGGCGGAACCTGCCCAATTATGTCTGGGTGGAGTTCAGCCTGATCGCCGGGCTGTTCAAGTACATTGTGTACCGCGTGCAGCGGGCGTTGAAGATCACGTGATGGGGGGCGTGTTGCTGTGCGGGGCGTCGAGGACGCCGCCCCCTACGGTGGTGACTGCGGGCTTTCATTTTGCTGCGCTGTAGGGGCCGGGCATGCCCGGCCCGGTGCTTTCCCGGGAGGCTGGCTTTAACGGGCAACGGCAAGAGCCCCTCCGGCCATCGCTGCGCTCGGCCACCTCCCCTGTGAGGGGAGGCTTTTCTCGGGCGGAGCCCGCAAAAGGCTCCTCGCATTGCGAGGCCTGAGGGGCTTTGGCACCTTTCCGCAGACTCCCTTTTCTCTTACTTTCTTCGAGAAGAAAGTAAGCAAAGAAGCTTTACATATTTTACCCAAAAAGCACCTGCTGGCCGGTCACACGCATACCGGTCAGCA
>OIXV01003290.1_pt1 | contig 12053 bp, 10 predicted proteins | sample 1587771 | NCBI WGS metagenome assembly OIXV01 (sample SAMEA3888893, study PRJEB22519) | human gut metagenome | biome: human gut; feature: human-associated habitat; material: faeces | place: Denmark | collected 2010
TCTTTTTTCTGTCATTCAAGTTGTAATTAAATACCTACTCCCCATACTGTAGGATGTAACAAATCCAACGATTATTTGCAGTTTTTCTCTTTCATTTTTTTCAGATACTGCGCCTTCAGCTGGTTTTCTTCCTCCAGTCGTCTGATTTCCTCCTGCAGATGCTGCACATATTCCCGGGTCAGCTTCACTCCGCCGCGCACTGCCACATCGGAATGCTGCTCCATTTCATCCAGCCACTGCATCAGCGACTTTTCCCTGATATCATTATAGGTATTGTCCGGTCTCGTAAACATAAATTTCTCCTTAAATCCCTGATGCAGAGCCGGATCCTTTATCCAGCATACGGCACATACTCAAAGCAGTCACTGATGGAAACACCGTTAATTCTTCCTTCCCACTCTTCTTCGGAAGGATGCTCCAGCTCAAACTCGCAAATTTGTCCGTCATCCAGCATTGCTTCCGCATATGCTTCGCCATCTGTTTTCAGAAGGACAAAATGCGTTCCGGCAGGGAGCGTCTCTTTCTGTCCGCTGCCGCGTTTTGTATTCGCCTCCCGCACAGACAGCTCCATATCAATGGACGAGGTCAGCTCCACTTTCCAGTCTGTATAAGTGGAAACAATTGTCCACAGCAAATCCTCTGTTTTCGGAATTCCATCTTCCTCTACATGGAATTTCTTGTAAGCCTCATAGGTTCCAAGAATATCAAAGCGTTTGCTCAGCACAAAGCTCTCCGGTTCAAAGGGCTGATTCGGATCAATTCCCAGATAATCTGCTGTTACAAGTCTCAGATCATTTTTCATCAGTTCAAAAATCTGCAGATATTTACCGTCACCTTCTCCCATTGTTTCCAGATACAGCCATGTTTTCCCGTTCTGTGTCCGGATCAGATATCCATAGGCGCTGTAGCCACATCCGCCATAATAATCGGAGTCCATAAACATCTCCGTATCATAGCTGTTGCCGTCGCAGTGAATCACGATAGAGTCCGCATAATCATACTCATCCCGGTCTGCAGAATAGGAAATTTCCTCCTCTGCACCGTCTCCATCCAGATCCACCAGGCAGATTTCATCTTCTGCGATCGGAATCGCCCATTGATCCGAATTTTTCTGATATTGCTTTCGGATCAGCTCCGGATATTCTGTAAAGGACAAGCTTACGGCCTGCTCTCCTGACGCATAAGGTGCCAGCACATAAGTATTAAAATAAACGGTAATGCCATCACCTGACAGCGTCCACAACGGCTCCCCGTATTCCTCTTTATCGCCATAGAATACATTTTTTACGGTATCCGGATAATCCTCATAAAAACCGTATTCGTCTTTTCTTTCTTCCAGCTTTGCGCATACCTCTTTATAAAAGGTATCGTAATCAGACACCACATCAGAAAGCTTCAAATCCTTGCCGGTTTTTACGTCATAATTACAGGTCTCCTTGAAGCTGTAAGGATGTGCCCCTCCCAGCCATTCATTGGTGTCCATATAATAACTCAAAACAAGGGAATCGGCTCTGGTGAAGGTAATATTTCCTTCGATCGAAAGCCCTGTCATTCCCACTCCCTCATCCCAAAGCTCCCTGTTATCCGAAATTACACTTTTGTAGGCCCCCATCTGACTTTTGTAAGTCTTCTGGTTCCATTCCTCCAGGGAAGCGCAAAGAGCATCATGCCCTTCCTCTATAACCAGGATCTTCGGTATATCAATGCTGATGAGGGTTTCATAGCTGTCCTGATCATATTCTGCCTCATAATCATAATCGACAAGCATTGGTAAAACTGTCGCTGCACCAGTTTCAACGGCAGCTTCTTCCTGCTCGTCTGCAGGCGTGTTTTCCTGCACGGTTTCCTGCTTGTTTTCCCGTTCTGCCTTGTGTGTCTCTTTTGCTGTCTGCTCTGCAGTTTCCTGTATCGCCGGCTGTTTCTCTGCTGTCTTTTGTCCACAGCCTCCGGCAAAAAATAAGGAAATGCACAATAATACAGAAATAAGCCTTCTCTTTTTCATTTTCCCCCGTTCTGATGCATCCGCATCGTAAGCTTATAAAAGCTTATCCCAAAATTCGTTTTAACAGTTTCCAGCGCTGCAATACGCTTTTAAGGCAGCCTTTAAGGCTTCATATCTTTGCCTTTTTTCCTCTTTGGCAAAATGTACTTTGCGGAACTGCTCCGGATTATTTTCATAATCCAAAGCTTCCTCTCCAAACTGCTCACTGGTCAGATCAAACCGCCAGTCCCCGATTACATTATAACAATGATAATTCCCGCCCGGGCGCAAAACTCCGTATACCTTTCCTCCAAAAATATCCTGGGCAAGAAAAGCGGTAATGGAACATTGCCCCAAGGTAGGGTTTTCCCTTGTCCAGTCTTTCCGCATCCGCGGTGCACAGGTATCTGCACACCAGAGCTTTGACAGTGCGTCATACAGCTGTCGCGGGTTATGGATCCCCGGATATTCTTCTGTTATTGCCGGAGCATCTGCATGCTCCCAACCCCAAAATTGATAGCTCATAGCCTTATATCTTCCTTTTATATTGTTCTGTTTTCTGCACGATCCGGCATCCGAGATATCCGCACAGGATTCCCAGAAGCGCTCCACCCAGAATATCTGTTGGATAATGTACATACAAATACATTCTGGAAAATGCAATGAAAGCTGCCAAAACCAATGCTGCCTTCCACAGGTACTTTTCCCCTGCAAAATAGAGCGCCGATGCAGCGGCAAAGGACACTGCAGTATGTCCCGAAGGAAAGGAATAATCTGACGGATACGGAATCAAAAGCCTGACGGCATCATTGATATCGCAGGGACGGATCCTTCTCACCAGATTTTTCAGAAGCAAATTGCAGAATATTCCGTCCAGGATCAATGCTGCTCCCAGGATCAGACCGGTTTTTCGTGTTTTCGGGATCAGAAGCAAAATAACTGTAAGTACAATCCATATCACACCTCCGTTTCCAAAGCTGGTTATAAACGGCATGAGCACATCTGCTGCCGGGGTTCTGAGGTTTTGAATCCCATCCAGAATCCAAAATTCCAAATTCATGATCCAGAGTCTCCATTCGTTTTGTAAATCGTTTCCAATGTCTCTGTCTCTATCATACCATATCAAATGCCCAATCATCCACCCCCTGCAGTTACTTTTGGGCAAAACAATCCCGGCAGCGTCAGGACTGCTGTCTGACCGCTGCCGGGATCCCTTTGATATCCTTCTATAAAATTTACCGGAAAATCATCTGTGCGAAGTCTGCAAAGCACGGTCTCCACACATTCCAGTCATGTCCTCCGTGATAAATTTTTCTGGTTTCCCGAACACCTTTTGTTTGGATAATTTCATCCTCCTCCAGGAACCTCGGAAGAAACCAGTCCTCATCTCCAATGCAGCGGAAAAACGTATGAAAATAGGTGTTGAAGGACGCATCATCCATTGCCTTTAAATAAGACTGCCCGCCTGACTTTGGAACAATTCCGTCATGTTCTTCATCTCCTACTATCCTGTCTCTTAAAAAGCCGGAGAAAATACCAACCTCGCTGAACAGCTCCGGGTGTTCACATATTATACGGGTTGTCTGTACAGAACCCATGGACAGTCCTGCCATACCTCTTTTTTCCTTGCTTCCCCCAAACTGATATTTTTTCTCTAGCATCGGAAGAATTTCCTCTACCAGCATCTGCCCATAAAGCGCACGGTTCAGTTTAAGCTCTCCGTCGATTCGCTGCTTTACCATGCCATTTCCCATAACGATCGCAAAGGGCTTGATTTTTCCTGCCGCGATCAGATTATCCATCAGGAGATTCACTTTTCCTGTGGTTGACCAGGAAATCTCGCTCTCTCCAAATCCGTGCTGCAAATACAGAACCGGAAGCCCTGCAGACGGTACACATGGCGGAAGATATACGATCAGCTTTTCCCAGTTATCAGAAATTTTGGATTTATAAAATTCCCGGGTCAGTGTTCCGTGGGGAACATCCCGAAGCTCAAATAATCCGTCTTCATCCGGCAGCTCAATATAGTTATACGGACGACCGTAGCCATGTGCGATGGGAAGCTCCGGGCTGAGAACCTCCTGACCATCTACACAGATCTGCACATAATTCACAGGCGTAGAAAATGGCAGTTCCAAAATCCACTTTTTCCCTGTTTTCGTAAACGGATACAGCTTTTCTCCCCACTTCATGGAGAGCTCTTTGGCATTTTCGCAGTCCAACTGCAAAAATGTCTTTCCGTCTTTTCTTACAAATGTGCCATTTTGCCCCAAAGCTTCCAGCTTCCGCTGTAAAATGATTTCTTCCATTTTGTCTTCCTCTTTTCTTGTTTTTGTCATGTCGGTTTTCAAATACCGGTACCTGTTATATCCGGTTTTATTTCGTTTGTAACCGGGTAAGGATGCTGCTTATATCCATCTTCTTTTCGACTGCAGTAAACGCAACGTTCTCTCCATCGTGGATGAGGCTCCAGATTTCTCCGTATGCTCTCTTTTCAAGAAGCTCCGAAAGAAGGAATGTCGAGGTTGCTCTCTTTGTAGCGAAGATAATCCTTCTCACGCCCTGTTTTCTGAGCGCTTCGATGTCTTCCATTTTTCCCGTCAGCATGGCAAAATCGGAATCCGTCGCAATTGCCAGCACGTCTTTCTTCTGCGCGGTAGCAAAAATCATGTCTTTTCCGTCCTGACCTACTACCTGATAAAAATGTCCTTGTACGGGAGCCTTGTATCCTGTGCTTTTTCCATTTCCCTGTACCGGCTCTGATGCAGATGTCTGCATTCTGTATTCCACAGGTGCTCCGGTTTCACCGGGAGATGCCGGCTCCGGTATTACCAGTGTTCCGATCGGAAGTTCCATTTCGCTTCCGTCAATCTTGATTATGCAGGTTACCGGATAGCTTCCGGGGGCAACAGGTACAGTTTCGCTGCCATTGTAGAGAACCTTTTCTACGCTGCCCGCACCGGTTGCTTCTGCCTTAAAAATTCCATTTTCCATCCTGATATCCAGCTCCGTCAGGTTTGTCGGATTTCCTTCGCTGTCCAGGTGCATATTGACGTACTTCTTCAGCGCTTCTGTGTCACTGCCGCTCAGGTTGTTGATCGTTACGTCCGGTCCAAGGATATAATGTCCCTTACTGCTATTATGGTTGGAGTCTTGCCCGTCACCAATATAGCCGATACGGTTCGAAAGAACATTTCCTGCATCATCTACCATTCCGGTGTTCACAATGGCGTTGCCGACAATGATAATCTTTCCTGTCATATCCCATTCATCCTCTGAACCGATGGCTGCGCCCTGATTTCCGGCGTAGGCAGTGACCTTTGCATGATCCCGAATGATGATGATGCCGTTCATATTCTCACCATCTGAAGAGCCAATTCCGCAGCCTTCATCCGAGCCTGCAGCAATCACAGCAGCATTTCCGCCTATGGTAACTGTCCCGGTAAAATCCCCATCATCTCCAGTGCCGATACCGGAGCCGTCAGAACCATTGTGATCTCCGCCTGCTTTGGCAGTAACCCTTGCGTTTCCATCCATGGTGATACTGCCTGTGAAATTGCCGTCATCTCCGGTGCCGATGCCCGCGCTGCCTTCAGCACCGGTTGCCGAAACCTGTGCATTCCCGCCAATCATAATGTTACCACTTAGGTTACCATCATCGCCGGTTCCAATGCCCGCACCCCTGTCATTACTGGATACTTCAACCTGCGCATTTCCGTCAATGACAATGTTTCCGGACATTTCCCCATTTTCGCCGGTGCCAATGCCTGCTCCGTCTCCGCCGCAGTCCGGTGCTATATTGTCATCTGTTTTTACGGTTGCATCTCCTGTAATATGGATGCTGCCGGACATGTCCTCCTTCTCATGGCTGCCGATTTTGGCATTATGGTTATAGCCAAAAGGCTCATCCTGAATCTCGGCCTTCAGAGAACCGCTTCCGTTTATGGTGACATTGCCATCCGAAACATGCAGTGCAGAGCCGGTTTCAGAGAAGATCTTGTTGTCTCCCTCCAGTGTAATGTTGGCACTGGAACTTCCCTTCACATCAATCGCATCATTGCTGCTTTTAATATTGATATCCTTAATGGTCACATTTGCAGCTGCATTATCAGACGTGGATATCGCAATTGTGTTTCCTGTCTCTACAGAGCTCTCCCGCTGCGTAATCACAGGAGCCTCATCCGGCACGGCAGAGCCGCTGCCCTGCGTTACCGTCTGTCCGGAATTGTCTGCGTTTACCGTAACGCTGCCATCTTCCAGATACCAGTTGGCGGCATAGGTTGTCATGGGCAGGCTTACGCTCATGACCAGTGCGATCATACTTGCTGTCAGCTTTTTTCTCTTCATTGGGTTTCCTCCCTCTTTTCCTTTTTCATTTTTACATTATCCCCTGCAATGAAAATTCATAGTGCATGGCAAGTGCTTTGAACAGCTTCTGCATCACCTGTTCAGAGATCGTGCGGATATCGAGTCCCTCCACGAATCGAATCACCCGCCCGATTTCTTCCTCTGGAACGTTATAGGCCCGAAGGCTCATCGTGAAAAATAAGCGAAGCTTCTTCTCCAATGTCAGCTCTGCATCACACGGATGCGCCATGTAACCTCGCATGATGCCTGCAGATCCGATCTCCAGCTCGTAAAAGTCACGCTCTGCCAGCTCCGGCTGATAGGATCTGAAAATCTGATACAGCTCTTTGGCTGTTTCGCGCTGAATATACTCACAGGCTTCCTTCTGGGTATAGGCTTCAATATAAATTTCCCGCAGGTTTTCATTCAGCTCTGTAAGCGTCATCTGGATCGCTGTTTCCACTGCATAAACATAAACCGGAGGGAGCATTGTGCTCGCTGCACTTCTTGCCATCGAAAACTGATTCTCAAACATGAACTGCACAAGCTCTGTCAGTACGCCGTCCTTTGCACGGAAAATGTTCTGAAAGCTGCTGCTGGACACGCTGGATTTCTCGATGATTTCCGCCATAGTTGTCTTTTTGTACCCCTGCTCCAGGAAGAGTTTTACGCATACCTGCAGGATGCGTTTCTTTGTTGGTTCGCTTAAACTTGTTGCCATTTGTTCCAACCTCATTCTATGTGACTATCTTTGTTTTTTCGTCTGGTCTATATACCAAATATAGCAGAAAACGGAAGCTTTCGTCAAGGAGTTTTGGTTCGTGTACCAGCGAACTGTAACTATTTTCTATTTAAAATTTTATGAAACCGATGAAAGAACGTTGCGGTTGTTATTGCCGCCGCCAGTATATCGCTGATCGGCTCAGCCAAAAAGACAGCAAACACTTTATTCTGGATAAAATGCGGCAGGATAAAGATCAGCGGAATCAACAAGATCAGTTTTCTTAAGCAGGCAAGCAATAAGCTGACCTTTGCCTGTCCCAATGCCATAAAGCTCTGCTGACAGGCAACCTGGAAGCCAAGAGAGAATATGCCCGCCATATAAATTCTCAATGCCCATGCAGTATATGTGATCAATTCTGTGTTATTCGAAAAAATACCTGCAAATCCCTTCGGGAACAGAAGCATGATCAACCAGAAACATCCCGTAAAAACGGTGCAAGCTGTAAATTGTGTAAAAAATGCTTTTTTTACCCGATCTCTGTTTCCTGCACCAAAGTTATAACTCATGATCGGCTGTCCGCCCTGACAAATTCCCTGTAACGGTAATGTTGCAAGCTGGCTGACACTTGTAATAATTGTCATCGCTCCTACTGCAAGGTCTCCGCCATATCTTGATAAGCTGGAGGTAAAGCTGATAGACAGAATGCTTTCCGTGGACAACATGACAAAGGTAGAGATACCAAGGGCAAGACATGGTAAAAGGATTTCCTTTTGCAATTTAAAGTTTTCTTTTCTAAGATGCAGGATCGTTTTCTTTCCTGACAGGAAACGAAGGATCCATATTGCCCCTACAGCCTGACTCAAAACAGTTGCAAGCGCAGCACCCTTTACTCCAAGATGAAATACAAAGATAAAGATCGGATCCAGAATAATATTGATCACAGCACCAATCACAGTTGTCATCATGCTGATCTTCGCAAATCCCTGTGTCGTGATAAAGGGATTCATTCCCATCACGATCAGAACAAAAATACTTCCAAGAATATAAATCCTTGCATAATCCACCCCATAAGGAAGTGTCTGATCACTTGCACCAAACAGCGTCAGCAGCTGTGGTGCAAACGCAAAAAATAGCACAGTCAAAGCAACTGCCATAAGCAGAAGAATCACAAAACAGTTTCCAAGAATCTTTTCCGCTGTCTTATTGTCTTTCTTTCCCATGGAAATTGCAGCACGCGGAGCACCTCCGGACCCTGCAAGCATAGCACAGGCATTGATCAGCATCAGGATCGGTGTAAACAACCCGACACCCGTTAATGCTGCGGCACCAACGCCCGGAATGTGTCCAATATAAATACGGTCAACAATATTATATAAAAGGTTGATAATCTGTGCCACAACAGCCGGTATGGCCAGCCGTGCCAGAAGACGGGGTATTTTTTCTGTTTCCATAGCTTGTGTATTTGACTTACTGTTCATATCTATGCGCTCCTTCCTGATTTCCATACTCTAAAAACAGCCATAGCACTGATAAATATCCGGATTATGGCTGTTTTTATACTTTCAATGTCTCACCGTCAATTCAGCGATCTACCACCTGCAGTACACAGGCACAATAACCGGGCTCAGGCTGATAGCAATGGATGATAAGATTCTTGTCTATCTCCGGGCTGTAATCATGAAGCGTATGCCTCGTGCCGTTCAAAGTGGTTTACCACATGATTCATCAGCTTTTTCGCCAATCTCTGTCTGCGATATGCCTCATATCACAGTAAATACTTCTTCATCGTACTCTCTACATAGCCAATTACATTTTTCCACGCTAGATCTCCTACGTAAAAATTGCTTTTCTGAAACTGCGCCCAAAGCTCTGCCATTTGCAAATCGTCAGATATCAAATGTAATGTAACTTCAATATTATCCTTGCTAAAAATAGTTTTCCGCTTTTCACAGGTGGCAGAAAATGCATCGTATAAAATCCGCTTCTCTATCTGCTCTCCATAGAAACTCATGATACTGTAAACATCATAAAAATCTCTTAATCTGGTATTTGCGATTCCTCTATTTATAATTGTCTGCATTTTCTCAGCGAGCAATGTTTCCTTGTTATATGTAAGAACGGAAATCGTTCTATCCTCAAACATCAATTTATAGTCGTATTCTATTGCCCTTGGTGTAATTACATCATCTGTAGAAATATCGATTTTAATTGGTTGACGCATCTTGTCCAACGTAGCTTCCAGCATTACGCGAATGCCCGGGTAATCAAACTCTTCCATTTAGCGTAGTCGCTTTATTACTGTTCCCATCCGAAATATTTCTTACCTTATCTTTTAATTGTCTTGATGAACTAATCACACTAACACCTCCACGTACTTCATCACTTCATCTCGAATTTCCATCATATCCGCATATACAATCAGCTGCGATAGCTTTTTGTCCTTCGATGACATATATTCCTTGATAGCCGTTTGAAATACTTGTACTTCATACTTATTACGATTCCTTATCAAATCGCAAATGCAACACTCCTGATCATAAACCTTAACCAAATTTCCACTGCTGGATGCAATCTCACAAATTCCTATTTTGTATAAATCCGGTGCAGCATATTTCACCGAAACATTAAAATCATTATCCTTAAGATGACTCGCATTATATCCCTGTGGCACAGTAACACACACAGATGAATACTCCCTATCCGTCAAACCGTGCAAATATAGTGCTGTTTCTCCGGAATAAATAATCGCACCATTTCTTTGTTGTAAAATGAACAACTCATCCGGCCACACATCATCCGCTATATATACGCCTCTCGAGACCTTCTCCATGCCATGTTCCTTAATATATTTTGCAATATAGGTCTTAGAAATATCTTCACTACATACCAGAGAGGTAATAAGATAACCGTTATATTCTTCAATAAAATTTTCAATTTTTTCCTTTTTAGTCATTCTGTTCACCTCTGCACTTTGCTTATACGCTTTAATTATATGATTTAAAAGCGAGAAAGTAAACCGTTTTAATTTTTTTGACCTATGCAGTTTTTCCTTCGGCACTAGCCTGAACATAGCAACCGAAGATGCCGGCTAGCGATTTACAATATCCATTGCTATCCGCCTGTCTGCCTCTTTCAAATTCTATCGGTATCAGTTTCCACTGTCCATCCACGTTGCGCCAACATTCGCTTACCCGTTGATGTCTCACGAAATGATCCAGTGAATATGTGTTAAAATTTTTAGCATGCAATTTTTCATAATGTATTGTTATGTTTGCTTTCTATCCTTTCTTTCATATGCAAATCTCCCGGCAAAAATTTACAATTACACCTTTTCTGCTCCAATACTTAATTAGCAGAGACGAGATGCGCTCTGCGAATCTCTTTCTGATTAGCGGTCGTCAAATGCACCGCATAAATGCGTGCATTTTCCTCGTCGCCATAACAAAAAACGCAGAACCAATCCATTTTTCTTTTTGGATCAGCTCTGCGTCTTAGCGTCTGGCTCATTTACAATTTGAGTTTTAAATTGTTTTACATTTACAAGATACTCTCTCTTGCATTTCGGACAAAACAATGGTTGATGATACAACACGTATCTTCCCGTACTTTCGTCCTTGTATTTCCACCACATACAGGGAAGGAAATCCACTGATTTTTTACAGAATACTCCATGAATCCTCCCTTTTACTACAAATTACCAGGAGATGAAACCAATGTAATCTGCCTTGATACACTTGTTTTGGTAACTGGTATCGACATATATTTTGTTGCAATTTCATTCAGTTCTGTCAGAAATTTTATAAATTCCTCATTTACCAATGTCAGTGTACAACTGCTAAACAACAGCGTCCGCCACCCCGCTGCATCGGTCAAAATTGTGATCTACACCGTCTCCGCCAAGGAGTGAGTTGTTTGCCGCATTTACGATTGCCTGCACATCACAGAGCAAATCACCATCGCACACGGCGTACAGATTATTTTGGGGACAAAACAACCCCAGCGACGCCAAAACGATTGTCTGGCTGCCGCTGGGATCATAAGTTTTACACTTTTTTTATTCATGACAATCAAAAAGTGCGCTATCTTATTTCATAAACGCCCTCCTTGCTGTAGGTAATGAAAACATCACCGTATACAGCGACCGTTTTCGTTGCATTCAGCTGCAACGGATCTGGAATCTCCCTGATTTCTGCGGTCCCATCGACAATTTTCTTCATGCATTCCAGTGCCTGATCGACCACATAATCCGCCAATGGTGCGCCAAAGCCCCGATAATCATGATGAGAATTGATCACATGGTCATACTGGTCTTTCATCGACACAATTCGTTCCATCGCCTTTGCAGCTTTTTCCACACTGACATATCTTCCCTCTGTATGGTCGCCTGACTGCATCAGCAAAAGATTACGGTTACACGCATCGGCACAGAACAGATACCTGGTTTTCGAATCGATAAAAACCATTTCACCGGGGGTATGTCCGGGACAACTGTATGCCGTAAGGATACGCCCTCCAAGATCGAATGTCTGACCGTCGGATAGCGGAAGCAGCTTCGGTTTTTTCTCCCAGCAAAGCATATCGTTCTCTGTGCTGTAAGGATAATATTTATCCTCCCGCTTCCGGATAAAATCTGCATAATTTCTCCGGCTTTCCAGCATTTTTTCGAAGGATACATCCAGAAAATATTTGTCCGCCGGATTGATATATAGCTCGTCAAATGCACCTGCCCCGCCAATATGATCCATATGTCCGTGGGAAGCAATCACAATGTACGGTTTATCGGTAATTTTTCTGATAACGCCTTTCAGATCACCGATTCCGCAGCCTGTATCCAGGAGCAGCGCACGCTCTTTTCCTACAAATAAAAAGATGGACGAGCAGTCAAATTCATCGATTTCATAAGTATCTTTTTCAAATTCATAATAAGGATGCCTGTCCGTCATAGTAATCTCCATTCCGCAGGCGCTTTGCGCCGAAGGAATCGCGAGCAGAACTTCCAGT
>OIXV01003301.1_pt1 | contig 12037 bp, 8 predicted proteins | sample 1587771 | NCBI WGS metagenome assembly OIXV01 (sample SAMEA3888893, study PRJEB22519) | human gut metagenome | biome: human gut; feature: human-associated habitat; material: faeces | place: Denmark | collected 2010
GACTCCAAACTAATTTTTAGACGCTTCGAAAAAAAGTTTGAAAATTTGACGGAGCGGACGGCGTTTTTTATAATGTGCAGTGGGACAAAAAGAATCTCCCGTCCCTCTGCCGGCTCCGGGAGAAAACAAGGAAAAGAGAGGAAAAGTCTTTATGGAAAAGTACCTGGTCCTAGCCACGTTTGTTGGCTCCGTCATTGCACTTCTCTTTGTGGTCATCACCGCAAAGAAGGTGCTGCGCTTCTCGGAGGGCACCCCCCTCATGCAGAAGATCTCCCAGTCCATTCGTCAGGGTGCTAACGCATACCTCAAGCGCCAGTATTCCGTGGTAGGCGTGTTCTTCGCCTGCATGGTGGTGGTGCTGTGCATCATGGCAGCCTGCGGTCTGCTGACGTGGTTCGTACCCTTCGCCTTCCTGACCGGCGGCTTCTTCTCCGGCCTGTCCGGCTTCATCGGCATGAAGATCGCCACCGCCTCCAACTGCCGCACTGCCAATGCCTGCCAGGAGGGGCTGAACCGTGGTCTGCGGGTGGCCTTCTCCGCCGGCTCTGTCATGGGCTTCACCGTGGTGGGTCTGGGCCTGCTGGACATCTCCGTGTGGTTCTTCCTGCTGCGCTTCGTGTTCAAGCTGGAGGCCTCCGCCATCACCAGCGCCATGCTGACCTTCGGTATGGGCGCCTCCTCCATGGCTCTGTTCGCCCGTGTGGGCGGCGGCATCTTCACCAAGGCCGCCGACGTGGGCGCCGATCTGGTGGGTAAGGTGGAGGCCGGTATCCCGGAGGACGACCCCCGGAACCCCGCCGTCATCGCTGACAACGTGGGCGACAACGTAGGCGACGTGGCCGGTATGGGCGCTGATCTGTACGAGTCCTATGTAGGCTCCATCATCTCTGCCTCCGCTCTGGGCGTGGCCGCCTTCTCCGATCAGGCCTTCAAGGCCATGGCCATCCCCATGGTCATGGCGGCCATCGGCATCATCTGCTCCATCATCGGCACCTTCTTCGTCCGCACCGACGAGCAGGCCGACCAGCGCACCCTGCTGAAGGCCCTGTCCCGTGGTACCAACCTGTCCGCTATCCTCATCGCCATCATCGCCTGCCCGCTGGTGATCTCCCTGCTGGGCAAGGCGCATCTGGGCCTGTACTTCGCCATTCTGGCGGGTCTGATCGCCGGTGTGCTCATCGGTAAGGCCACGGAGTACTACACCTCCGACACCTTCAAGCCCACGCAGGATCTGTCCTCCAAGTCTCAGACCGGTGCCGCCACCATCATCATCGGCGGTCTGGGTCTGGGTATGCTGAGCACCGCTGTTCCCATCATCATTGTGGCCATCTGCATTCTGGTGGCTTACTTCTGCTCCGGCGGCGCTGCCTCCACCGGCATGGGCCTGTACGGCATCGCTCTGGCCGCCGTGGGTATGCTGAGCACGCTGGGCATCACGCTGGCCACCGACGCTTACGGTCCCGTGGCCGACAACGCCGGCGGCATCGCTGAGATGGCCGGTCTGGCTCCCGAGGTCCGCCAGCGCACCGACGCTCTGGACTCTCTGGGCAACACCACCGCCGCCACCGGCAAGGGCTTCGCCATCGGCTCCGCCGCTCTGACCGCTCTGGCCCTGATGGCCTCCTACATCGAGAAGGTCAAGGAGGTGGGCGCTGACGCCACCTTCCAGGATTTCAGCCTCATGAACCCCGTGGTGCTGGTGGGTCTGTTCATCGGCGCCTGCCTGCCCTTCGTGTTCGCCGCCCTCACCATGAACTCCGTGGGCCGTGCCGCCCAGAGCGTGGTGCTGGAGGTGCGCCGTCAGTTCCGGGAGATCACCGGTCTGATGGACGGCAAGGCCGATCCCGACTATGCCCGCTGCGTGGACCTGTGCACCAAGGCATCTCTGCACGAGATGATCCTACCCACCATCATCGCTGTGGTTTGCCCCATCGTGGTGGGTCTGATCCTGGGCTACATGGGCGTTGTGGGTATGCTGGCCGGCGCTACCGTCACCGGCTTCCTGATGGCCATCTATATGGCCAACGCTGGCGGTGCGTGGGATAACGCCAAGAAGTACATCGAGGCCGGTCACTTCGGCGGCAAGGGCTCCGACTGCCACAAGGCAGGCGTGGTGGGCGACACTGTGGGCGATCCCTTCAAGGATACCTCCGGCCCCGCTATCAACATCCTCATCAAGCTGCTGAGCATGGTCTCCATCGTGTTCGCCGGTCTGGTGGTGAACTTCCACCTGCTGTAAAAAACCCCATAAAAAGAAGGCTGAGCGGATGCTCAGCCTTCTTTTTGATGCTTTTTTGAAAACTTGCGGGCGTAGGCCAGCGTTTGCCGCAGGGCTGCCTCCCGGTCGAGCCCCGCCAGATGGAGCTTGCGGGCGTAGGCCAGCAGCTGGGAGAAGTCCCGATCCTGGGTCAGTCCGGCGGAGATCAGGTCGCTGCCGGTGACCATGGGGCGGGCCATGGCGGCCCGGTAGATCTCCAGCCGCTGCCGCAGGAAGGGCTCCGGGTCCGGACGGGGCGGGTCGCACCGGGAGCCACGATGATCCGCCAGCGCCAGCAGGATCAGGTCCCCCGGCTCTATGGCGGCGTCCAGCAGACGGTTGGTGGACTTGACGGAGGCCCCACTCAGTGCCATGGCGTTGGGCTTCATGTGCAGGGCCACCAGATTTTTCACGCACCGGTGGAGGGCCTTCTCCCCGATCACCCGGCGCAGGAAGTCCTCCGCCGGCGGCAGACCCGCCTCCTCGTGGCCGTAAGCGTGGATGACGCCGCCTGACTCCGTGGTGGCGGCGACCTTGCCGAAGTCGTGGGCCAGTGCCGCCAGCATCAGGGCCATGGGCTGGGCTGCTTGGGGCCGCAGCTCGGCGGCGGCATCCAGCACCGCCATGGTGTGCTCCCACACATCCCCCTCCCCGTGGTAGCGGGGCGGCTGGGGGACGCCCTGTAAGCGCTGCACCTCCGTGAACCACGGGCGCAGCTGGTGCATGGTATCCAGTGTGCGGAAGAAGATGGAAGGGCGGGGCGCCTGCAGGAGGGCCTTTTGCAGCTCCCCCTCCACCCGTTCACGAGACAGGGCCGACAGATCCATGGTGCGGCACAGGGCCACCGTCTCCTCCGCCACGGTGAAGCCGAAGCGGGCGGCGAACTGCGCTCCCCGCAGCACCCGCAGGGGATCCTCCGGAAAGGAGTGGTCATCCACATGGCGCAGGAGGCCCCGGCGGAGGTCCTCCCGGCCGCCGAAGAAGTCCAGCACCTGACCGGTGAGCACGTCCTCCATCAGGGCGTTGACGGTGAAATCCCGGCGGCGGGCGGCTCTCTCCGGCCCCAGCCACGGGTCCACCTCCACGGTGAAGTCCCGGTGCCCCCGACCCACGGCGGCCTCCCGCCGTGGCATGGCGATGTCCAGTCCGCAGCCCGCCAGTCCGTAGACGCCAAAGCTGGCCCCCACCGTCCGACGGCCGCCCATTTGATCCAGCACAGCTTCCAGCTGCTGGGGGGTGACGCCGTGAACCTCGATATCCAGATCCTTGCTCTCCCGGCCCAGCAGGCGGTCCCGGACGCAACCGCCCACATAGTAGACGCTGCCGCCCAGCGGCTGCACCTCCTGTGCGATGCGGCGGGCCGTCTCACGATCCCGTGTCATGCAGTCTCCCCTCCTTGCGAAAAAAGCCGTGGCCATGGGCCACGGCTTTTGTGTTCACGCCAGAATGTCCCCCAGATCGTCGAAGGTATGGGCATTGGTGACCACCACCACGTGGTCGCCCTCCTGAATGATGCTGGTGCCGCCGGGGATGATGATCTCGCTGCCCCGTGCAATGGCCGCCACCAGCACGTCGTCCTTCAGGGACAGCGCCCGCAGGGGCTTATTCAGCACCGCACGGCTCCGGGCCGTGGCGGTGAACTCCAGCGCTTCCACGGCGCCGCCCAGCATCTTATACAAGCTCTCCACGGCGCTGCCCTCGGAATTGGCCAATGCCCGGACGTAGCGGGTGATCTGGTTGGCCACGATATCCTTGGGACTGACGATGCTGCCCACCCGCATATCCCGGACCAGATCCATGTAGTTGGGGCGGGTCATCTTGGCCAGCACCTTGGGGACGCCCGCCCGCCGAGCCGTCAGGGCCATCAGCAGATTCTCCTCGTCCCGGCCCGTCAGGGAGACGAAGGCATCCGCCTGGAAGATATTCTCGCTGGTCAGCAGCTCCTCCTCCGTGCCGTCGCCCTCGATGATCATGGCCGTAGGCAGCTGGGCCGCCAGCTGAAGGCACTTATCGTGCTTCTGCTCCACGATGCAGACCTTGGTATTGCTCACCGCCAGCTCCCACGTGAGATACATGGCGATGCGGCTGCCCCCCAGCAGGGACACGGTTTTGACCCGCTGCTGGGTGCGGCCCATAGCCCGCAGCATCTTCTGGAGCTCGGACTTGGTACCCACCATGTAGAGCTTGTCGCCCTCTCTCGGCACAAAGTTGCCGTTGGGGATGATGCACTCGTCCCCCCGCTGGGCGGCGCAGATCAGCACCTCCGCCGAGCGGATACGATGGAACTCGCTGAGGGCCACCCCGTAAAACCGGTCCCGCTCCGTCACCTGTATGCCGATCATGTCGATACGGCCGCCGGCGAAGGGCTCCACGGAGGAGGCGGAGGGGAAGCTGAGGATGCGGGCGATCTCCCGTGCCGCCGCCAAATCGGGGTTGATGACCATGTCCATCCCGATCTCCCGCTTCAGCAGGGCGGCATCCCGGCGGTAGTCCGGATTCCGCACCCGTGCGATGGTGTGCTTGGCCCCCATGGTTTTGGCGATGAGGCAACACACCAGATTCGTCTCGTCCAGATTGCTGACAGCGATGACCAGATCCGCCGTCCGGGCACCGGCCTCCTCCAGCACGCTGATGCTGGCGCCGTTGCCCTCCACGCACATGATGTCCAGGGTGCTGTCGGCACGGGCCAGCGCCACCGGGGAGGAGTCCACCATGGTGATGTCGTGGCCCTCCACCGCCAGCTGGCGGGCGATAGCGTAGCCCACCTTTCCGTTTCCTACAATGATGATCTTCATGAGCCTGACTGTTCCTTTCCCGGTCGTTCCGGCTGCTCTTTTTCCGGAGGTATTGCTTCTTGCGGCGGCTGCCCCTGCGTCTGCTTAGATGGCTCCGCCGGTTTGGGTGGATTCGCCTTTCCCGGCTGCTCTGCCGATTTAGGCGGCTGTGGCTGTCGGGGCGGCTGCGTCGACCCGGAAGGCTTCTGCGCCGCAGCTTCCTGCCGTGTCGGCCGGGCAGCCTTTTCCGCCGCCTTTTCCTCTGCCGCACGACGGCGCTGGGTGCGCCGGTGCAGCACCACCGCATTCAGCTCACCGCCTAAAATCAGCACCGTCCCGCTCATATACAGCCACAGCAGCACCACCACAATGGTGGCGATGGAGCCGTAGAGCTGGGTATAGTGTGCCAGATTTTCCACATAATAGGAGAAAGCCAGCGACAGCAGCATCCACGCCGCCAGCGACCCGGCCACGCCCGGTGCCACCTCCCGCAACGGGCATCGGCGGCCCAGCGCCAGCATATACAGCACCGTCACCAGCACGAACATCAGCAGCGCCACCGCCACGAAGCGGAGCTTGCTCCAGAGGTTGATGAAGCCGTCCGGTACGGTGATGATCCCCGACACAAAGTACAGCGCCCGGCGGCCCACGGTGATCATCAGCAGCGTCAGGCCGATGGATACCATGAGCCAGATGGCGAAGAGAAAAATTTTCAGCTGATCCAGCAGGATGTTCTTGGGCTGGCCCTTGCCGAAGGCCTTGCGCAGCGAGTGCAGCAGGCAGCCGGTGGCCCGCATGGGGAACCAGATGGAAAACACCAGACTGAACCACATGAGCTGGCGGCTGGCGTTGCCGGAAACGTATTCCAGATAGCCCCGCACCACCTCCGCCACGTCCCCCGGCACGATCTGCCGCAGGCCGGTGACGATGCTGTCCACATCCAGCTCCAGAATACCCAGCAGGGTGCTGACGAAGATCAGCAGCGGGAAAATGGCGAACAGCAGGTAGTAGGTCAGGGCTGCGCTGTCCCGTGCCACGTCATGGAGATAGTACCGGCGGATCATCTGCACCGCCGTTTGCCCCAGCGCCGTGCGGGGGTGAGTACCTTTACGCATAGTTCGCTCCTCTCTGTTTCAGCTTATTATTGTAGCACAGCTGTGAACAAAATAAAAGGAGATTTTCCATTACACGGAAATCTCCCACCTGTTTTTTATCATAAGTATTCCAAAAGTATTTCTTTTCTGTAAAATTTTGTTTTTTCCGCTGAAAATTTAGAAACTATTCACTATTTAGTATTGGCATTTGAAAAAAAGCGTGTTATAATACGTACAATTGGAGTTGTCTCCTGTGCATGGAAAAATTTGTAAAGAGGGTCTAAACTATGGATAACTTAACGAGAATCGTCAAAACCGAAATTTCCCGTCAGTACAAGAGCGTGCGGCAGTTTGCTTTTGCGGTCAATATCCCCCTATCTACCATCAACAGTGCGCTGCACAACGGCATCGGAGGTTCCTCCTTTGATACGGTGGTGCAGATCTGCCAGACGCTGGGGATCAAGGCCATCTCCAGCGATGCCTCCTTCTATCTGACGGAGGACACCCAACAGCTGCTGGATCAGTATGCCCAGTTGGACGACTACGGCCGCCACACCATCGCCTCGGTGATGAAGGTGGAATACGACCGCTGCTCCACGCAGGGCGCCCGAAGCACAAGCGGCAGTGATTATGAGCTCCGCCCCAGTGTCAACGTCTCCTCCGACCTGGGCGGCTCCTCGGTGGAGCCGCTTCAGGTACTCAGCGACCATCGCAGTCTGTAACCTACCAAACAGAGCTGTGACAAAATCTGCCGGAGATTTGCGGCTCCGGTTGGTTTTGTGTCGCCAGCCACGGGCTCTCCCCCACTTGGGGGAGGGCCCGTGGTTTTTTATAGGGAGTTATGGCGCGTGATAGGGAGTTTACTGTTCTTTGCGCTTGCCGGTACGCAGCAGGGCTGCAAGGCTCATGCCGCACAGGGCCGCCAGCCCCATCCACAGGCCGGTGTCGCCGGTGTCTCCGGTGGGAACGGCGGGGGTGGTGGGCTCTGCGGGAGCGGGCAGCTTGGTCACGGACTCGGTCCGCAGCACCTGGCCGCACACGGTGCAGGCGTAGGTCTTGACGCCCTCACGCTCCGTGGTGGCGGGGGTGGTGATCTTGCCCTCGCCCTCCGTATGCTGGGCGTTCACGGTGAAGGTGACAGTAACGGTGTTGCCGAAGCGGTCGGTGGCCGTCAGGGTCTGGACGCCCTCGGCAGCGGAAACGGTGAGCTTACCGTCCACCAGCTCCACGGGCTGGCCGTTGAGGGTCACGCTCTCCAGATTGGGGTCGGTAACGGTGATCTCTGCCGTCAGGCAGTAGGTGCCGCCGTCCGTGACGCCCTCCACCGCAGGAGCCGCCTCGTCGATGAGCTTAGAGCCCACCTTGGTGCGGGTATCCGTCAGGCCGCAGCCGTGGTCGCACTGAGCCGTCTCCGTGCCGTCGTCGTCATAGGTGGCGTTGTTGTCGTAGACGTAGTGGGTGAAGCTGTGACCCATGGCCTCCTGATAGAAATCCTCCTGGCCGGTGTATGTCTCGCTCTCGTCCAGCTTGCCGTCGGCATCAGCGAAGTAGCTGCCGCAATCCGGGCAGTACCAGTAGGCGGCGCAGCCGTCCTGCGTGCAGGTGGCGGGGTCGCCTGCCGTGCGCTGGGCATTGGCGTGGTGGCTAGCCGGAATGACGGTATCGGTGATGGGCTGAGCAGCTGCTGCGTCAGCGAACAGCTTGTGGCAGTCGCTGCACTGCCAGTACTCCAGGCTGCCCGGCTGGGTGCAGGTGGCGGCGGTTCCGTCGTGATGGGTCAGGTCATGATGGTTGGGATCCGTGGTGTCATAGGCAGCGCCGCAGATGCTGCAGGTGGCTCTCTCGGTGCAGGTGGCGGTGCCGTCATGGCTGCCCAGAGAGTCCTTCAGCTGGCAGCCGGGAACGGCGCAGGACCGCCAGTGCTGGGTGTCATCGTGCCGCCAATCGCCCCACTGGTGGTTGCCGGTGTGGGTGATGGTAAAGGTCCAGCTGGGATCGGTCAACTCACTGACGGCGTTGATGTCCTCGTTGCCGGGAACGGTGACGTAGACCTGATAGGTACCCATATCCGTGGGAGCGGCCACGACCTTGCCGTTTTGCTTATAGATGACGGTAAAGGTGTTGTCGGGCCAATAGCCCATGCCCATGGTCCGGTCGCCTCCGGTGCTCCAGCGAACGGTGGCCTCCTTGGCGGTGCCGTCATACTCCAGATTTTCCGGAGCGGTGAAGGTGAAGTCGCCCGCTGTGGGAGTGCGCTTCACGATCTCCCACTGGAGCTTCTTTTCGCCGGTGGTGCCGTCACTCCACTTGAAGCCCGCTGCGGGGCGGACGGTAACGGTATAGGTGCCCACGCGGCAGGCTCTATAGCCGCTGCCCAGAAGCTCGTAGCCGTAGACTTCGCCGGGCAGCAGACCGTACTGCCAGTTGCCGTTATAGGTGAAGGGGCCGTAGACCGTGGGAACCGGGATGGCCTCCAGATACTGGTTCAGGGTGACAGTAGTGGACGGAGAGGGCTTCCGGGTCTCGGTAGCCGCATAGCGGACCTCGTAGGTGCCGGCCAGAGCGGAGGTGAAGGCGCTGCCGCACTGGCTCCAGCTGGTGCCGCCCACGGGGCGATACTCCATGCTGCTGTTGGTGCCGTTGATGCGGCCGTAGCCCGTCCGACTCTGGGGATGGGTCACGGTGAGACCCGTGGGGGGCTGGGTCTGGACCGTTTTCTCCGTGGGGGCGGTGAGTGTCATGGCGGTATCCGCCGTGGCCGTACCTGTGACACGGATGGTATAGCTGTCGACCTTGGCGGCGGTGATGCCGTTGAGAGTCACGCTGTACCCGTCGGGGATGTAGTAATTGTCGGGATCGGTAACGCTGATGGTGATGGGCGTCAGGTCCAGACAATCCTGCGTCAGCTGGCCGCCGTTCTTATAGGTGAGGCCGTTCGGCAGGGTGACGCTGACGTACTGGATGCTGCCTGTGCAGGCGTCGCTGCTGATCTGGACGGTCTGTCCGCTGGCGAGGGTCCTGCCGCTGCTGATGCCGATATCGGCACCGCTGCTGAGTCTTCTGGCGCTGACCTGCTGCGACGAGTTCTCCAGATACAGGTTGTTGTCCTGATTGTCCTTATCGACGTTGTTCTGGATGATGGAGCGGCCGGACAGGGTGATGGTATGGTCGTAACCACGGGCAAACACGCCGCCGTCAAAGCCCAGGTCGTCATTGGTGCTGTTGACACGGCTGCCGGTGATCTTGCCGCCGCAGAGGTTGAAGGTACCCCTGTTGAACACAGCGGCGGGGTAAGGGGCGCTGTTTTCGGAGCTGTCCAAGCCGGTGATCTCGCCGCCGAACATATTAAATTTGCAGCCGGCGTCGATCTCTATGATGCGGGTACCCTTGGGATCCGCCGTGTCCTTGCGGGTGATCTGACCGGCCTCCTCGGCGCAGTCGGTGATGGTCAGGGTATGATAGTTCGTCACATGAATGTATGGGCGATAATACCCGTTTTCCAGAATGATATTGTGCCCGTTGAGGCAAATCTGCACATCATCCAGGTCGCTGCCCCACCCCTCATCGGTGGTGGTTACATCATTGAGCAGATAGTAGCAGCCGTAGCTCTTGACGGACTTCAGGCTGCTGATGCCGACCCACTTGGTGTCCTTGTCGTGGTCGTGGTAGGGACCATAGCTCTGGTTCTGCAGGCACACGCAGTGGATGTGCTCCTCATTGGCCAGTAGGTCCAGATTGAAGCTGACGGACCCGTTCTTCGTGACGGCGCAGTTGGCGCGGTCACTGGTAAACACATTGGTATCGGAGGAGCCCTGCACGATGCGATAAGCGGGGATCAGATCGGCGTTGAGGCCGATGCGGGAGTCGGAGGAAACATTGCCTGCAAGGACGGCCTGATCCTCCGCCGAGGCAGCCACGTGCAGATTGCTGGCGGCCTTGTCGTCCCCCTGCGTATTGCCGGTGATATTCACTGTACCGGCTACCTTGCAGGTGGTCATACCACCGAAGTACACACCGCCGCCGGCGATCCCGGCGGTGTTGCCGGTAATAGTGCCGCCGTTGAGGTTGATCTTTGCGGTGTCTTCGGAGCCATACTGCTTGTTGGCCTCGCAATATACGCCGCCGTACTTCGTTGCGGTGTTATTGGCGATGGTGCCGCCATTCATGGTGAAGGCAGCCAGTATATTCGCCACATACACACCGCCGCCGTAATCGGCCTCGTTATCCTCCATGCGGGCGGTGCCGTTCATGACAAATTCCGACGTGCCGGCAAACAGGCCCACAGCGCCGCCGGCGTAATACTGGCTCTTGCAGTTGCGGAGCACGGCGCCGTCATCCAGCGTCAGCGTGCCGTACCGGCTCACGTAGATGGCAGGATTTGTGGCAGCCGTCTTGTCGCCGCCGCCGTCCACGGTGATGTCCTTCAGGGTCAGGGCGGCATAGGCGGGATGATCCGAGCCGCCTGCGCCGCTATACCCCTGCTCACCCATCAGATTGAACAGGCTGCCCTTGAAGCCCTCGGCACGCACCAGCTTGCTATTGGCATCGGCGCCGCTGATGACCACACGCTGGCTGTAATACTCATACCAAGCCATGCTGCCGTTGGTGGTGCGGGTGGGTCTGATGTTCAGAGTTTCGCTGATTTCGATGGTACCGCTTACAACGATTTCGATGGTATTGTTGTAAGAGAGCTCACTAATGGCGCTTTTGAGCTGCTCGAGGGTAGTCACCGTCGAGGTCCACGCCCATGACGTCTTGGGGACCAGACTCAGTACCATCACCAACGCTACCAGTACGCTGGCGATTCGCTTTTTCATAGATTTCCTCCCTGACAGGTCTTTTGTAGTTACCGCTTGCAATGACCTGCATCTTTCTGTATATTGAGCATATACCGTACACCGATGTGCGATGCAAGTACGTTTTAAGAAAATATGGCAAAATCTGGAGAGTTCGTCATGAGTGAGCACAACAGCCGTCTGATGTCCATCGGTGAGGTGGCCAAGTCCCTGCATATACCCGACGCATGATCCTCAACTATGAGGACAAGGGCATTCTGCTGCCCGACGTAAAAACCGGCTCCGGCGGGAACCGCTACTACACCCCGGAGACCCTGACCCGCATCCGGGCCATCCAGCGCTTGCAGACGCTGGGTATCTCGCTGGATGAGATCAAGCTCTATTTCGAGGATGCCGCCGACCTGTAGGATATCATCGCCCGGCTGGAGACACTACGGGACGAGCTGAACCTGTGCATTGAGAAGCTGCAGCTGCGGGTCCGGGAGAACAGCAACGATGCCCCCATCATCCGCACCATCCCCTCCCAGACGGTGTACGTCTACCGCTGCCCCTCCCCTACGGTGGAGGACCGCAAGGAGATCTTCCGGAACGTGATCCCCGCCGCCATGCGCCAGTACGGCACGGACTCCGCCAAGCGGATGTACTTCATCGACTACCCTATCGACGAGCCCAACGACATCAACTTCTGTGTGGCGGTGCTGGATGGCAGCAAGGGCCCCTATATGCAGGGCTGGCCGGAGGAGAAGGCTCTGTGCCTCTTCTTCCACGGGGACTATGACGAGATCCCGGAGGTTCGGGAGCGGCTGGTGGCCTACGCCAGGCAGCAGGGCCTGAAGCTGAAGGGGACCTGCCGCAACATCTATCTGGAGGGCCCGCCCCACCACAAGGACAAATCGAAGTTCGTCACGCAGGTGGCTCTGCCGCTGGTACCGGATGAGCTATGAGGAAGAAAACCGCCGCATCTCCTGCGGCGGTTTCGTCGTGTCGAAAAAGTCTTTTCGCCACGACGAGACATCTTTCAGAGCTTCAAAAAGCTCTGAAAGATGGGGATCGTCATCGTGCAGGACACCCTTCCCGGGTTTCCCGCACACACCCTTCCGCCCCGTTGACGAAAGG
>OIXV01003320.1_pt1 | contig 12000 bp, 10 predicted proteins | sample 1587771 | NCBI WGS metagenome assembly OIXV01 (sample SAMEA3888893, study PRJEB22519) | human gut metagenome | biome: human gut; feature: human-associated habitat; material: faeces | place: Denmark | collected 2010
CACCGCTACGCCTCCTTCCTCCGCCTTGAAATAAAAAATTTATCCTGCAAGATTGTTACAAGAATCAACTTGTCGACACACTAGTCATGGAACGGACTGGTTGGAATTTCATTTAGTTCTGAAACAAATCCGTAATCCACCATGTCCTCTTCCTCCCAGGTGGTTCCATCAGAGAAGGCTGCAGGTGTCCCTCTGAAATCTGACGGCAGAATTATATCGGCGCTCTGCAGCATATCTGCATTCTGCACTGTGTCGACATCCTGCACTATGTCGGCGTCCTGCACTGTGTCGGCATTCTGCACTGTGTCGGCATTCTGCACTGTATCTGCAGCCCTGTCATTTCCTATTTTAGCTGCATATATGATGTCGGTCCGGGATTCCTGGTACTGGTATTTTGCGCAAACAGTTTGAAGCTGGCAGGTAAAAAATATGCCGGCTCCCATTGCCAGAAGAAAAGCTGCGCCTGGTACCTGCCCTTTTACAAAGTAAAATTTTTTCACGGGTTTTACCTTCCTGTTTCTCAATCCTTCTGCTCCATATTCACATTGATCCTGATAAAGTCCTCCGTGTCCATAGGTTCCCACTGGCAGGCATCCTCCCACGAAACCATCAATCGGTATTCATGCTCTGTGGGGCAGCCTTCCGGAAGCAGCATATCGTCTGTCTGAAAAATGTGGGTTTTCTCCTGAGGGCTTTCCTGAAATGATGCTATTTTCTTCCAGCTTCCTTCCCATTCACTTTCTTCCAAAAGGGTGCAGCACAGAGGGAGCGTCCCTGCGGTAACAACCTCTATACTATAAGTCTGGCTGGTCTGGCTGATGCCATTGGTGCTTTGATTGGATACCAGAATGGAATATATGGCCTGGCTGCCAGATGCCCATGTCTCTGGCAGCTCTCCTTCCGGACAGATGGACACCTTATGCTCAAATCCTGCCACCTTCATGTGGGAATCCTCAACAGCCAGCAAAATGTATTTGGCGTAAGTATCTGTGGGAAGCGCCACTAGCAAAAGCATAAAAGACAAAAGCACCATAAGCGGCAGCATCAGTGATGGAAGCCGTATTATACGTGACAGTGTCAGCCGCGAAAACCGTGCTGCATCCAGACGCAGTTCTCTTTTTTTGTGATTATTGTTATTGTTTTTTATCATAGCTGCGCCTCTTTCGAAACCACATAAAGATTAAGCACATGGCGATAACAGGTGCGGTAAATACTAATGCTGTAAGCCAGTTTCCAGGTGACATGTGATCTGCTGTTTTCACAGAATTCCTGTGTTCGGTTTGTTCACTGTTCTCGCTGCTTTTCTTTTCAGGATTCTCATCTCCTGTATTGCCGGAAATGCTCTGGGCGGCTTCTGTATGGATTACAATGGTATGAAGGGTGTCCTCTGCTTTGTTTCCAAAGAAGGTGTCCTCTTCATCTTTCCCGCGCTCGTAAGCCCATCGCCAGTAAAGGATGTATTTCTTCTTTTCTCCGGAAAGAAGAGAGCCTTCCTGAAGAAACATGTCCATCTGCTCCGGGCTGCTCCATCCATCCTGACTTCCTACAAGCCATCCCTTTTCCCCTGCCAGCCTTAGTTCAAGGGGACTTTTGAGCACTTCCATGTCCCAGCCGGCTTTCAGCCAAACCTTATAATCCATTTTTGTTTTTCCTGTGTTTTGAAGAAAAAAGGTGTAGGCTCCGCTGGTTCCGGGGGCAATCACCTTGTCCTGGCTTTCGCTTTGCACGGTAAACTCCCCTGCCTGGTTTTTGTCTTCAGTCTGAAAGATCTGAACAGCAGTATCTGTTGTCCAGATCTGCCGTTCGTCCCAGGTCTGAAGCCCTTCTGCAGCCTTTGCACTTCCATCTTCTTTTACTGTCTCACTATTTTCAAGAATGCCCTCCTTGACTGCAGATTTGCTCCTTGCATTTATGTTTTTTCCTTCTGTAAGGCAGATAACATTCCCATGACGCACATTTTCTTTGGGATTTTTATTCCACCAGGGAAGCAGAAGAAGCATGCACAACAGGAGCAGGAATTTTTGTTTAGTCAATCTGAGTTACCGTTGTTTTCATGCTCAGCTCCACTGTGGAGGCTTTGTTTGCTGCTGCCTGATCGCCGAGATATGTATCTTTCTCATCGCTGTTTCCGTTGTATGCCCACTCCCAGGAGACGTCGACAAAACCATCCGCACCGATTCCAGACAGATCTGTATTTGCAGCATAATCTTTTGAATATGCCCTGATTGCATTTTCCACAGCAGTTTTAAGAGCTTCCACATTAGCACTTCCATTTGTAATCTTAGCCCCCGTTGAATCCTTCATTCCTGTAATGCCGTATTTTTTATCCCCAACCTTGAAAATAATTGGAAAATATTCCGACGATGCACTCCCCTCATCTGTATACTCCCACCCATTTAAAGTCAATGTAGGCTCATAGGATACCTTCACCGCAACCTCCGGTTTTCCGGTAATCGTGGCATTCAGCAGTTCCCCTTTGGTGCCCGGTGCAACTACATGGTCGCTTTCTCCGCCACTGCTTACTACCGACTTTACAATAGTCCCCACAACATTTTCATCATCTTTCGCATACTCACTTGCAAACATCGTCCCGTTTGCAGTGACAGTCACTCCAAATTTTGCCGTTCTGGCACTATCTGTGCCGGTTCCGCTTGTAATATACTTGGCAAATGATCCTGAAATCACGCTCATGGTCAATAAAGTGGTCACACCGGCTCCTGCTGCAATCCGCATTGCTTTGTTTTTCATCATAATTTGCATTCTCCCTTCAATCCTGACTTTTCTTCTCGTTCTGCCCGCAGGACATCCAGTTCTGCCAGCAATGCTTCTGTACTTTTTTCCTTCTCTTTTTTCTGTCTCAGATCACAGCTTTTATCATAAGCTGCCATCAAAAGCAAAGGACAAACCACACATAACAGTATTCCCTTTGTTCTCTGCATAAACATTGCCGTATTTCCAAGTCCGGGAAGCCGCCAGCAGTAAATCCCTGCCAGATTTTCGCTTCTTACCGGCTTTTCATCTTCTGTATTGTTGGCGTCGCCTTTTGTTTTCCAGGCAAGGGCGCCTGTCTCATCTGTAATGATTTCTGTCACTCTGTGTGTAACGGTAGCCGTCCCGTTTCCCTCAGGGTCATAGAAACAGATTACATCCCCTGTCTTTATATTTTTGGCATTTACTTTGCGGCAGATCACCAGATCTCCGGAAGCCAGCTGGGGATTCATACTATCTGTCAGGATAACCATGGGAAATATTCCGCCAATATCCGGCACCTCATTTTTGTTTGTAATGCTTTTGATAATAAGGGTACAGTTGATAAGCAGAAGTGGAATCAGAATGAAACAGAAGAGGGATCCGACCAGAGTGCAGATCCGATGAACAACAGAAGTTCTCTTTTTTCTCATTTTTCCCTCCAGATTTGTGACAAGCTTTATTATAACAGGACAAAGCCAAAATAGGACGGATTTGCACATTCCTCAGCTTTTTAATCACAAAGCGCATTTTGGGAACATTTTGGGCAAAAAAAGCCCCGGATATTCGGGGACTTCCATGCTTTTTCGACATTTCGTCCTCCCATCCGGGGATGTTTAAAGCGGACATTCCAGGTCCGCTTCGCTACTTGCTCATAAACGCAGTCGCTTCGCGATCTGTCAGTGGGAGCTTTCGCTTCTATATCAGCTAAATTTTTTAATCTTATTTAGCAAGCTCTTTTTACCTGTAGCCAAAAGAAGCTGTAAATAAATCTGAAAAATCTCCTGATCCGGCGCATAAAGCTCACCGGCTTCCAGATATTTCTTCATTATTTTGTCATAGTCCTTCAATTCCTCTGACAGCCTGGGGTAATCCCTGTTTTCCATAAGGTTGAGAAGATATTCCTTTTTTCGCGTGTAAACCTCTGCCAGATTCACCCCTTCGCCCTTCAGCTTCACATAATTCCAGGACCAGTCCAGATATTCACGGGATTTTCGCCCTTTTCTATCCTTGTTGTATTGATCCCTTCTTTCCTTTACAAGGGTCTTAACCTGCCCGGAATACTTGGCAAGAAACTCCTGGCAGGGAATATTGGTGCTTGTGATAACTGTCATAGAGGGAATATAGGGCTCCGTCAGCTTATTCATGTAGCCCTTTCCAAACCAGATTTTCAGATAGGGATCCACTGCATCAGGCACATTTAAGGATACTCCCTCCAGCTCTACTCTTCTGGTTTTTTCAAATATTTTTTTCGGGTAATACAAGGTAGCGCCCTTGAGACGGACTACGTAGTCTTTTCCCTTACATTCCTTCTGGTTTTCATAAAGCTTTTGGTACAGATATTTGGAAAGCCTGTCTCTTCCGCCAACCATAAGAATTGCCACAGGAAGCTTGCACAGCTTCTCCTTCCAGGTAAATTTCTGGGAACGCCCGTCGCAGAACTGGATCCAGCCCATTTCCAGGCAGCGCAGCCACAAATGGAGCTTCCTGGAGCTTTCCTTTCCTCTAAGGGGATAAATGTCGATCCCGATTCCCGGATATTCGTAATTTCGTCCCTCGTCCATTCGAAAGCACAGGGAATTTTTGTCCTCATACCGAAGGAAAAATCCGGGAAAGCGCTTATTCTCATACATGGATTCCAGGGCTCTGTCCTTCCTTTCTTCCTTAAGGTATGCAAGGCGAAACCGCTCCATATCAGACAGCTTCATCAAAATTCCTCCTGCCAGAGGGCTTTTTGGCATCTCGTCCCCATACACTGCGTGTACCGCCAGACGTGGTGCCAGATAGTATTCAATTTTATTTTTCGTGCAAAGCCTGTCCACTTCTTCAAGAAGAGAAAGCAGCACCTGCTGTTCTTTGTTCAATGTACCTGTTTTCCTTTCCTCAGACAATCGCCTTTAACAGTTCTGTGATTTCCTCCAGGCTTTCGTATTTGCCAAGCCATGCATCCAGAAATTCCGTGAGGTCCTGCTTTCTTCCAAAGGAGCGGATATAGCTGCTTCCGTCCTTCAAATCCTTCAGTACCCTGTCTGCTCCTTCTATGCGGACATATTCAGGGGCGTCTTTTTTCAGTGCCTTTCTGTAATAAGAAAAGGCCTCACAGGTTTTTCCCTGTTTGTAAAGAATATCTCCTGCTATAAGAAAAGCTGCAGGCTTACATTCCTCTTTACTTGCCTGCTCCAGGGCTTGAGAAAGAAGCTCTTCCAGCTTCTGCATATCCTCTGTATAAAGCAGTTCTGTACCAAGCTTAGCCAGTTTTCTGGAAAATCCAAGCTTTTCTGCTCCGTATGCGCATATATCCAGGTAAACCATATTTTCGATTTTAAGCTTTCCTGTTTTTTCTGATTTTCCCTGCAAAAGCTTTTCTTTTATATCTTTCAGGAATTCCCGGATTTCCTCCGGTCTGTTCAGGCCTTCCAGCTTCATCAGGCAGAAATATCCGTCAATGCTCTCATCCTCCGGCAAAAGCTGCTTCCACAATGCGGCAAGCTCCACTGCTTCTTGTACGTTTCCCTTTTCTACCAGGCTTTTGCAGGTTCCCATAGCAGACATTTTATGTTCTTTCAGGAATTTATCCAGCTCCAGCTGAGTCATTCCGTTGGTGGTTTTGCTTCTCACAGCCACATACACATCAAGTGCCTCACGGCATTTTCCCTGCAGCCACAGCAGGTCTCCCTTGTATTTCAGGAAATATCCATCCTCAGGAAACAGCTCCAGACAATGGGAAAGAAATTCTTCCGCTTCTTCTGAAGGCTTCTCTTTCTTTGCCCTTTCCATCAGAAAGCGGATCTTAAACTTCAGAAAGGAAGGATTGTCCGGATATTTTTCCAGAAGCTGATCCATTTCCCACTCTGCTGGTCTGTTTTCACCAAATTCGTAATGGCAGGCCGCACTTCTGAAGGTAAGAATATCCTGTAAAAGTGCCTCCATGGCAGGAGAAAGCCCCTGCAGCTTTTCCCGGACTCTGAGCATTCTGTATGCTTTGGACACCTTCTCGGAATAAAGAAGGGTCAGCATAGCTGCCATAAAAACCTCTTCCTTTATATCAATCAGAACCGGATGATAGAAATTATAAATATGCACAAATTCTTCTCTTCCGATAAAATCTGCGCTAAGCTGCACCCGGAAGTAATCTCCGAAAATCTGGTTCAGAGTATGGAAATCTCTTTTTTCCAGAAGAGCTTCCAGAGAAACCTTCTTTTGCTCCAGCCTGTTCATCAGATCCTGGGCAGTAGCCTCCCCTAACAGCTCCTGTCTTTTGCGTATGAGCCTGTGGGAGCGTTTTGCAGTGGCCATGTAGTAAAGCTTGCGGAACACCGCATCTTTTCGCAGACGGAAGGTATCCAGCTTAGGCATATATTCTTTTCGGAATTCCTCATAATTCATATGGTGACATTCCACTGCGTCATGAGATTCTCTTTCCCCGTGAGGGGGAATGTAGGACCATTCATCCCCGTAATGCCAGATCAGGTAATCACTGACTTTATTGGGGATCATTACATCTACGCCCTCAAATCTGCCGTATTTAACAGGGAACATCATGTCCTTATCAAACAGGAAGGGGCAGCCGCCCCAGCGCATTGCATAGCGGCTGCATTCCTCTTCTTTGTACGAAAACATGATTTTCTCCAGCTTTTTCAAGGTTCTCTCTTTTCCAAGGAAGAGATAGGAAAAAAGATATTTCAGATACAGATGAACCGGTACCTCGTAACGGTTTCCGTACACCACTGCTATGTTGATCAGATCTGAATAGATCATCAGGTGTGTTCTGTATTTTTCGTATTCCCTGTCGTCATCCGGAATAGGGTCCAGAGTCAGTACGTCAATGATCTCTCCTGCCTTGTCCTTTCCGATAATCTGGTGTCTGTGAATGGCACAGGTGTCTGTAGAGGCATACCTTGGGAACGTGTTGGTATAGTTTCTGTCCACGTCCACACACTGGAACGCACGGTTTGGAGGAAGCACCTGGTCGGATAGCTCCACCAGCTTGTCCCAGTCATCTCTTGGCATATAGATATCCACATCGTCATCCCAGGGGATAAAGCCTTCGTTTCGCGCCACACCGATGAGACTGCCTCCGGCCATTACATATCTCAGGTTATGCTTTTTACACATTTCGTCAATCTCCCGAAACAATTTCAGAAGATATTGCTGTTTTTCAGTCATTTACTTTCCTCTCATAATAAAGCTTCCTCGCAGCACACCTTTTCTTGCTGCAAGCGTTTTCTCTTTTGTCTCAGGTCTTCTGCAAAAGGGTTTCAAACAGCTCCAGGGATTTTCGGTTGTTTTCCCTGCAATCAATCTTTGGTGCCTTGCATTCTCCCCTTTCAAAGGCCTCCATACCTTTCAAAACACCCAAGACAGAAGGCTCTTCCAGCATTCCGCCATAGTCCTCACAAAAGCAGCGTGCTCCCGGGACATTTGTTGCCACAAAAGGAACCCCCAGTACTGCTGCCTCAAACAGGACTACAGGAAGGCCTTCATAATCTGAGGATAAAACCAGCAGATCACTTGCCTTCAATATGGGCATAGGATTTCGTATACTTCGAAGCAGAATAATGTGACTTCCGGCAGCGCTGTTTTTTGCCAGCTGGCAGGTCTGTTCATAGAGATTTCCCGCTCCGCCGATTATAATCAGCCATGTATTTTTGTTTTTCTTCCAGAAAAGCTCAAAGGCCTGGATCAGACGGCTGTGCTGTTTTTCCTGGGAAAAGCGTCCGATATTGATAAATTTTCGGTCGCTGCCATTTAGCACCTCCTGAAGCTTCTTAAGGGAAACGGTACATTTGGTTTCCTGGTCAAAGCAGATGGCTTCCCCGGACCGCCTTTTGATTCCTTCGTAATCCTGGCAGTTGGGAATGACGGTGATGTTATCCCTTCGCCCGCCAATGGCTTCCACAGCCTTTGTAAGATCACGACTTACTGCTGCCACATGATCATAGGAGGCATAAGCGTCATGAAGTACATATTTATTTGGGTTTTTCTTTCTCTCTATTTCTTTTTCCATGTCATTGTGCACCCAGATGGTTCTGGAAAAGGGTGCCTGCTCAAACATGGAAATTATATAATTTTCGTAACCATTAAAGTGAAGAACTGCCTGAAACCTGGAATTGCCGAAATGCTTTTTCCATTCTCTTGCATAGGCATGTGTAAGTCTTTTTGTGCGGATTCCCAGCTTCATGTAAAGTCCCTGACAGATAGCAGTAATCACATCCATATTCATTTCGCTTCCAAGAGGATACACATTAGCCTGATGAGGCAGGCAATCTAGCCGCCAGGGTGCTTCCTTAAGGGAATTCATGCGGTAGGAAACAAAATAGTTGTATTTTTCCTGATCAAGCTCCTTCATCAAATTTAAAAAGGAGGTGGTGATTCCATTCTGTTGGAAATCTCCTGCATAGATCAGTACGTTTTTCTTTTGATTTCCACTGGCAGAGGCAGTGTGGCAGAGGTTTTCTCCAAGGATCACATGATGGCAGAGGTTTCGGATTCCGCTTCCCTGTTCATAGGTTCCGTACTTCTTCCGGAAGGCTTCATCAAGCTCTTTGACAGGTGTTTTTAACAGGTCTGCCACCTCTTTTGGCGTGCGCACCAAAGGAAAAGGATAGGTCCTGATGTCCTCGTACATGCCCCTGCTTCCTGCATAATCCTCAATATCATAAGCAAACAGGATAATCTTTTTACCGGAGTTGGCAAAGTCATACATAACACTGGAATAATCGGTGATCAGCACATCACACATATTCAGAACCTCATAGGTATCATAGCCCTCCGGAAATTTCTGAATGTGCTGATAACCGGACAGGTTCAGCCCATTTCCCACAAAGGGGTGAAGCTTAACAAGAAGCAGCTGATCTTCATCCAGACACCGGTCAAGAACATCCAGATAGCCCTGCATTTCCTTTACAGAATCCTTACTGTCAACTGCATCTGCCTTCCCCCGGAAGGTGGGCATGTAGACAGATACCTGCAGGTTCCCGAAGCCGAATTTCTTTTTCAGGGCTTCTCCCTTATCCGGATGGAAAAAGATCTCATTTCTTGGGTAGCATTCATGAATAAACTGCCCCTGATACAGATTATCCAGCATGTAAGCTCCCCGCATTTTTTCCTCCATAAACACATTGGAAAAAAGCAGGTAATCGGACATCAGAAGATTTCGCATAACATTTCCCATGCTGTAGCGCTCCTCCAGGTTGTCTCTTCCCATGCATTTCAGAGGAGTTCCGTGCCACACATTCAGATAGATCTGTCCATCTTTTTTAATAAAGCGTCCCGGAAACGTAGAGTCATTGATGAGAAATCCGGCTTTGGAAAGCATTCGATAATAAAAAATGCTTCCAAACTTCACCAGATGATCTACCCTTAATCCATAGTGCTGCAGCTTTTTTTCCACAGAATCTCTGTAGTCGCTGCGGCAGGCCAAAGCAATGGTATAGTTCTTATATTCTTCCCGGTTCAGCTCCCGCAGAATTGCAAAAATATTGCTTTCCATGCCTCTGCCGCTTCTGGATTCCAGCAAAATCAGGTGTGGATCGATCCTGGTTTTCTCATAAAAGGTATTGTAAAAGGGATACCAGGTGCCGCTTTTTAGTTTTTTCTTTATTTTAGTCCATGCCGACATGCTTTTTTACCTCATCACAGATATTTTTCATACAGGGCTGTTGGATCTCATTGAAAAACAGATTGCATTTTTGCCGCTCCTGCTGATAGCGGTCTCTTCCATGACAGATCTCTGCTATGGCATCTATAAATTTTTGCTGGCTGTCCGGCTTTGCGCCAGGTGTCACCTTATCGTACTCAAAGTTCATTCCACGGCCCTTTAAATACTGCTCCTTGTCATAGGGAAGGAAAATCAGCGGCCTGTCAAGAAGCAGATAGTCAATGTAAATGCTGGAATAATCGGTAATCAGAATATCAAAAATATCGGCTATATCCATAATGTCTTCAGCCTGTTCATTGCCCAGATATCTTACCCGGTCAGATAGATAGGGGCCTGCATTTCCCTGCTCGCTGATGTGAGTGCGAAGGAAAATAACGGCGTCCTCCTTTTTCAAAAATGCATCCAGTGCTTTTTTGTCATAATCTTTGAAAGGAAACAGGCTGGTCACGCCGTAGTCCCGGAAAGTTGGAGCATAGAGGATAGCCTTTTTGCAGGATGGAAGATCGGGATACATGCTTCCCAATACCTTCTCTTTATCTGTCTTTGTAAAAAGCACATCATTTCTTGGCTGTCCCCAAACCTTTATCTTGTCCGGTGAAATCTGAAAGCTTTCTGCCATCACAGGAATCAGCCGGCTTGAGCAGGTCAGCACAAAGGTATAATTTTCTGTAAAAATTTTCTTAAAATAGATTCTGGCAAGGCGGGAAAGATTAGGGTCCATCAATGCGATTTTTTTCAGAGGGATCCCGTGCCACAGGTTTACAATTGTCCTGTTTTTCCCAAGGCCTGTGCCGTAAACAGGAAGTCCTGCTGAGGTAAACCATACGCCTGCTGACAGAGCCTTTTTCATACCCTCAATGGAGCAGGTCTCTATAAAATATTGTTTGCCGTACTTATCACCAAGCTTTTTTCTTAGCTTCTCATCATTGATCACAAAATAGGGTGTAATCTCCGGAAGGTTATCCTTTACATATTCAAACAGATAGCGGGAATTGTAATTGTAATGTGCGTTATCTGTAGATGAAAAAATCCAGATTCCCGGGTCCGGCTTTTTCGTAACCCTATGACTGACCAGCTCTGCCTTCAAAAGGCTTTTCAGTTTCCCCATGTATGCTTCCTCTTTTAGTTTTTTTTCTTAAATTTCCCTGTAAGCCATGGAAAATATTGATTGATAATGGAAACTACACCGCATTCTATGAGCATCAGCTCTGCCAGAATGCCGGTACATTCCAGATAGTATCTTGGTCCTGCAGTCTCTGACAGGGTGTAGATTGCCTTCCATCCTTTGATCACAAGGACTTTGAAGCCCAGGGTTCCATGGGTTGCCATAATGATCAGGGAATTTTTTCCCGCAAATTCCAGATAAGTCATCTTCCACCATTTCTCCAGATATTCCAGAACCAGAATGGTTCCCATGGAGCCAAGAATTCCGTTTATGTAAAACATCAGATGACTGTCTCCGATTCGAAGCAGGTTGATGTCTACATGAAGGTTTCTCTGCGACAGGAAAATAGTGGCCACGAACATCACCGCACCGATGACAAATCGCAGATTTCTCTCTTTGATTTTGCTAAAAAGCATAAAGCAGAGATACCCTGCCCCGATAAACCAGAATCCCAGAATTCCCTTACTCACTGCCAGGATGGGAAATGACACGATTTTGTACTGTTTTTCGGTGAGCATGGCCTTCAGCATTGGAAGCAGAGTGTCTGAAGTGTACACCGTGATAACCACAGACAGGATTCCGCTGGCGATCCGCACAAGATTGCTCTTTGCTTTCATTACCAGGATAAAGATCACCTGCGCAAAAAACAAAGCCGGCAGGAACCACAGAGCACTGATTCCTCTCAGGCTCAGTGTGGTGTAGGCCTGGTACACAAATTTCGAATACATCTGTGCGCGTCCGGTGCCTTTCATAAGGCAAACCAGCATATTATACAGCATTACAATGGCACTGTATCCAAAATATGGAATCATAAGACTTTTGAAATGCTTCCATATATACTGGCTGGCACTCATCTTGCGAAATGACTGGCGCATGCAGAGCAGGTAGCCGGAAACAATGAAAAATATGGGGATTTTGTATGCTGCAAACCATAGGTCTATGGGATTTCCCAGAGAAGTAATATGCCCAAACACCACCATTGTGATTCCCCAGCCTTTTGCTGCATCCAGATATTTCTTTCGCTCTTTTGAGCTGTTTGGTAATTCGCTCATTTCTTTTCCTTTCCCTCAGCAGCCTCTGGACTTCAGAAATTCCAGAGTACGCCTGCTGTTGTTATGATCTGTGTATGCAAAATGCTCCTTTCGCATCTGTGCATACCTTTCTTTTTCCTTAAAATTATTTTCTATATATTCTTTTATATTCTTTA
>OIXV01003321.1_pt1 | contig 11998 bp, 7 predicted proteins | sample 1587771 | NCBI WGS metagenome assembly OIXV01 (sample SAMEA3888893, study PRJEB22519) | human gut metagenome | biome: human gut; feature: human-associated habitat; material: faeces | place: Denmark | collected 2010
TTCCTTGTTTATTGCGACAAAAATAGGAAATTGTATTGTAATAATCTTCCTTTTTTCTGGGATTATTTTAAGGGGATGGTTATCTTTGCCTGTCATCCATACAAAAAACACAAGATTATGTTTGCAAAAGAAACTTATACAACCCGCCGTAACAGCTTGAAAAAAAGCCTGGGAACAGGTCTCTTGCTATTTCTAGGCAACGAGGAGAGTGGCATGAACTATGAGGATAATACTTATCATTTCCGCCAGGATTCTACTTTTCTTTATTTTTTCGGCTTGCCCTATGCTGGGTTGGCTGCCATTATCGATGTGGATGAGGATAAGGAAATTATCTTCGGGGATGAGCTGACTATGGATCATATTGTATGGATGGGAATCCAGCCTGCCTTGTGTGAGAAAGCGCAGAGGGTGGGAGTGACGGAAACTCGTCCTGCCGCGGATTTGAAGAAGTATTTGGAAAAAGCTGTTGCTAAAAGACAGGTGATTCATTATCTGCCTGTTTATCGTGCGGAGCACAGATTGAAGCTGTTGGACTGGTTGGATATAAAGCTTGGCATGGAACAGCCGTCTGTTCCGTTTATTCGTGGAGTCGTGAATATGAGGAATTATAAGACTGCTGAGGAGTTGGTTGAAATTGAACGTGCTTGTAATGTGACGGCTGATATGCACATTACAGCTATGAAAGTGTTACGTATAGGAATGAAGGAATGGGAAGTGGTGGCTGCATTGGAAGCGGTGGCACAGGCCAATGGTTGTGGATTTTCGTTTCCTACTATTGCCACGGTATGCGGACAGACTTTGCATAACCATTATCATGGGCATACGGTGAAATCGGGGGATATGCTGTTGGTGGATGCTGGTGCGGAAACTGAAATGGGATATGCTGGTGATATGTCGTCTACAATTTGTGCGGATAAAACGTTTACTATCCGTCAGAAAGAAGTGTATGACATTCAGGTTGCCGCACACACGGCAGCGGTTCGTGCATTGAAGCCCGGAGTGCCTTTTAAGGAGGTGTATGAACTTTCCTGTAGAGTGATTTGTGAAGGGCTGAAAGGACTGGGCATTATGAAAGGTGATCCTGCTGAAGCGGTGGCCGTTGGGGCGCATGCTATGTTTTTTCCGTGCGGACTAGGACACATGATGGGATTGGATGTGCACGATATGGAGAATTTGGGAGAGGTATGGGTCGGCTATGACGGACAACCGAAAAGCACTCAGTTCGGCTGTAAGTCATTAAGGCTGGCCAGACCTTTAGAACCGGGATTTGTGCTTACTATAGAACCGGGTATCTATTTTATTCCCGAACTGATTGATTATTGGAAAGCGGAAAAACGCTTTAAGGACTTTATCAATTATGATAAGCTGGAGAGTTATCGTGACTTTACAGGTTTGCGTAATGAGGAAGATTATTTGATAACGGAGGACGGGGCACGTCTTTTAGGTAAGAAGGTTCCTTTTACTACAGAAGAGGTGGAGGCTTTGCGATAAAATTATTGGGGGTAGATAGAAATATTTTTATCTACCCCCGATGATATATAATTATCCACCTATGGTTGCTTTTAAACCGTAATCAGTCAAGATTTGTATGCACTGCTGTTGTACTTCCTCGGATGGCGTTTGCATTTTATATCCTTTAGGGTTATAGATACTGCCTAGCTTTGCATGCTTTCCCTTTCCTATATCATGGTAAGGTAATAGGTTAATTATCTCAGGATGCCGTGGAAGACTGGCCAAAAATTCGGCAGACAGTTTTATGTTCTTTTCATCTGCATTCACTCCTTCAATCAATGGAATACGGATATAATAAGGGAAGTCAGCTTCTGCTACTCTGCGGATGTTCTCCAAAATTAATTCATTGGGAACATCACAGAATGTCTGGTGTACGGTACTGTCCATTGATTTTAAGTCGATAAGCAATAGTTCACAATTCCGCATCACTTCATCCACTGTTTCTTTGCGGGCAAGCAGGGTGGTATCTACCGCCCGATGAATTCCCTGTTGTCCGCAACGTTTCAGTATATCAATCAAGAATTCGGGATGAAGCAACGGTTCTCCACCACAAAAAGTAACTCCACCGCCCGATTGATCCATAAATGGAATTTCCTTTTCTATTTCATGCATCAGGTATTCGGCGGTATATTCCGTTCCTGATATCTCGATAGCCATTGCCGGACATTCTTCGGCACAGCGTCCGCATAACACGCATTTTTGTTTGTCGGTGATAATACCCTCGGGAGCCAGTGTCAGTGCCCCGTTGGGACATACTTTCAGACAAGTTCCACAGCCGAGGCATTTCTTGGCTGTGTATAGTTTGTCTTTTCCGTTACGAATGCCTTCGGGATTATGGCACCATATGCACGAGAGCGGGCATCCTTTCATGAAAAGTGTGATGCGGATGCCCGGTCCGTCATTGATAGCATAGCGTTTGATGTCGAAAATCAGATTCATTTTGTCAGAAGGTTTCTTGTGCCGTGCGGGCTATTACGTCATATTGTAAATCTGCGTTCATATCATTGAAATAATCGCTATACCCGGCTACGCGTACCAACAGGTCCCGATATTCTTCAGGATGCTTTTGGGCGGCATGTAAGGTGGCGGTATCTACTATATTGAACTGAATGTGATGTCCTCCTAAGGCGAAATAGCTGCGGATGAGGCTTGCTAGTTTGGCCAGGTCTTCATCACGTTTCAGCAGTGAGGGCAGGAAACGTTGATTCAACAGAGTACCTCCGCTTTTCACCTGGTCTAGTTTGCCTAATGATTTTACGACGGCGGATGGCCCGTGGGTATCTGCTCCGTGTGAGGGTGAGGTACCGTCACTGATGGCACGTCCGGCCAGACGGCCGTTGGGGGTGGCATTCATCATTTTGCCGAAGTAAACGTGACAGGTAGTAGACAGCATGTTCAAATGGAAGCATTCGCCTTTGGTGTTCGGCTTTCCTTCGATGGCGTCGTAAAGGTCGTTAAAGACCTGGATGGCGATACGGTCTGCATATTCGTCATCGTTACCGAAGAAAGGTGTGCGGTTCAGAATGAATTGTCGCATGGCTTCCTGTCCTTCGAAGTTGGTGTCGGTAGCATGGATGATTTGCTCCATATTGAATTTACGTTCTTCGAATACATGTTTTTTCAGAACGGAGAGACTGTCGGTAATAGTACCTAAACCGGTGCATTGAATATAGGTTGTGTTATAACGCGGTCCGCAGTTATAATAATCTTTTCCTTTGGCAATACAGTCATCAATGAACAAAGACAGGAAAGTGGCGGGAGCGTATTTGGCGAACATACGGTCAATGTAGTTGCTGACACGTACTTTCATATCTACAAAATAATGGATTTGTTTAAGGAATGCGTCATAAAGTTCTTCATAAGTCCGGAAGGTACGGGGATCTCCTGTTTCTAAGCTTACTTTCTTGCCTGACACAGGATCAGTTCCGTTGTGCAAGGTGACTTCCAATATCTTGGGGACGTTAAGGTAACCGGTCAGTACGTAAGCTTCTTTTCCGAAAGCGCCTACTTCTATGCATCCGCTACATCCGCCTTCGCGAGCGTCTTCCGGTGTCTTTCCCTGTCGCATTAGTTCCATGACGTATGTGTCGGGATTGAATACGGATGGGTAGCCGTAGCCCTTACGGATTACTTTGCAGCCTTCGCGCAGGAAACGCTCTGGGGTGCATACACTGATGTGCAGGGCGCTTCCGGGTTGTAACAGGTGAAGATCATCTACTGTTTCGAGCATGATATAGGATACTTCGCTGACTCCGTTGCTACCATCACGTTTGATGCCACCGATATTCAGATTGGTAAAGTCATTGTAGGTACCGCTTTCTTTGGCGGTGATGCCAACTTTGGGTGGGGCTGTCTGATTATTTACTTTGATAAAGAAACATGACATCAGTTCTTTGGCCTCTGCACGGGTCAGTATTCCTTCTTCCAGGTCTTTTTCATAGAAAGGAGCGAGGTGCTGGTCAAAATGTCCTGGATTCATGGCGTCCCATCCGTTCAGCTCTGTAATGGTGCCGAGATGGACAAACCAGTACATTTGTATGGCCTCCCAATAAGTACGGGGGGCATGTGCAGGAACCCATCGGCAGATTTCCGCTATTTTTTTCAGTTCCTTTTTGCGTTTCGGATCGGTTTCTCGTCCAGCCATCTTTTCGGCCAGTTCAGCATGGCGTTCGGCAAAAATGATAGCGGCATCACAGGAGATGGACATGGCGGTCAGTTCTTCTTGTTTGTCGGTTGCTTCTGGATCATTCATAAAATCCAGATTTTTCAACTCATGTGCAATACGTTCTTTCAAATCCAGCATGCCATGTTGATAAACCTTTCCGTCCAGAGAAGTATGGCCGGGGGCTCGTTGTTCCATGAATTCAGTGAACATTCCTACTTCGTAAGCTTCTTTCCATTCTTTGGGAACATGATTGAAGATGCGTTCGCGTTGGGTGCGCCCTTTCCAATAAGGAATTACCTCGCGCTCATAGGTGTCTATATCTTCCTGGCTGATGGTGTAACGCTGCAATTCGCGGGTGTTCAATACATGAAGGTCTTCCACGCTGTGACAGGTCAGTTCAGGGAAAGTCGATACGGCTTTGGGGCGTGGTCCACGTTCACCTACAATCAGTTCGTCTTCACCTATGTATATAGTTTTCCGTTTACAGATTTCAAGGAAGTTCAGTGCTCTTAGAATAGGAATTGGATACTTTCCTTCGTTTTCTTTGTAAAATTCGGTTTCTATCAGAGCACGTTCTATGGACAAAGAAGGTTGTGTATCAAAAGATTCTTGACGTAGGCGTCGGATACGGTCTGTCATACCGTTGATTGTTGTTTTCATAAGAGTTATAATAAGGTCTACTGGTTCATAAATAGAGATTTCCATAAGGGCGGATTAATGGATCCGACCAATTGATGTGCAAGAGAATAAGATATCAAATAGAAAGAAACGTATGCCAAAAGTAAGATACGCTGTCATTCAATCCATCTTTATGGTGGCTAATGAATGTACAGTCTGCTGGCTTTTGGCATACCCTCCTGAAGAAGAAATGTTCTTAGTAGTAGAACATCAGGCAGTTGAACAGTTTTCTATAGCCTTTGGAGTGCATTCGCTTATACTTGTTTAATAGTGGTCGAAATTACTGTTTGTTTCGCACATAAACAAACCTTATATACTGTTTAATAACAGGTTAATACCGGAAACTGCTTCCTCCTAAAAATTCTCTCAGTAAAGAGGTAGGAGGCAATTCTTTATCTTGTACCGAAGCGAAATATTCCAAGAATTTGCGTAAACGATATGCTTCTGAATATTCCGGTTTGTTATTGGGGACATTCCTTAGAATGGGAATAGCATAATCTTTCATAATGGCCAGTTCAAACAATAGGGCAGAATTGAACATGGCATCTGCATTTTCTTGATATGGAAAGATCCATTTTTCTTCTCCGGCACGTACGCTGGGCCATCTTCTGATCGTTTCTTCTGCGGAATAGCCACGGTATTTGTGGTCGCGGATAATACGGCGCAACAAACGGTTGTCGGTAGTCGGAATATAATTATGATTGTCCAGCAGAATAGTGGTTAATGCCGATACATATATTTTATATTTATTCTCGGCGGGAATATGAGGGGTTAATTCGGGGTTAAGTGCATGAATCCCTTCGAGAATCAATATCATGTTATCGTCAATCTTAAGTTTGTCACCTTTAAATTCCCTTCTTCCTGTGGTGAAGTTGAAACGTGGTAACTCTACTTCCTTTCCATGAAGCAGATCTTGTAATTGCTTGTTGAAGAACTCCAAATCCAATGCATACAATGATTCGTAATCATAATCACCTTTTTCATCTTTTGGTGTCTTTTCTCGGTCAACAAAATAATTGTCCAGGGAGATGGGGTAAGGCTTCAGACCGTTTGCCATCAACTGAATACTGAGCCGTTTGCTGAAAGTCGTTTTACCAGAAGAGGATGGACCGGAGATAAGAACCAGTTTTACTCTTTGACCGTTTTTTCCTCTGTGGTATATCTCATCGGCAATATTGGAAATCTTTTTTTCCTGCAAGGCTTCGGACACATTAATCAGATCGGTGGCATAGCCTTCATTACAGGCCACATTGAAATCTCCTACAGTCCCTACGCCTAAAATCTGATTCCAACGACGATGTTCTTTGAATACTTCCAGCATTTTTTCTTGTTTTACCACTTCCTCTAGTACTTCCGGATTCTGACGGTTGGGGACACGCAGCAACAAGCCGTCATAGTATTTCACTATGTCGAATTTGCGGATATATCCGGTGCTGGGCAGCAGGCTGCCATAGTAGTAGTCAATGGTATTTTCCAAAGTATAATAATAGGAGTAAAGTTCTCCTGAAGTTTCAAGTAGTTTTACTTTGTCCATCATTCCTTTCCGGCAGAATAGTTCTACTACTTTAGTTGTATGACATTCAAAACGATGGAAAGGGATGTTGGCTTCCACAATCTCTTTCATTCGCTGCTTAATACGGGAAACATCATCCAGCCCGGTTTCGCGTCCTATCTGCAAGGCGCAATAATATCCTTTGGATACGGGATGTTCAAGCATGATTTTTCCATCAGGGTATAGGTCCTCCACCGCTTTGCACAAGATGAAGCAAAGTGAACGGACATAAGTGCGCATTCCCGAAGGATTTAGCATATTCAGGAATTCCACATCCTTATTATTATAGGCCCGGTAATTGAGCCCTTCTACTTTGTTATTGACTTTGGCACTGACTGGTCCATATGGGATATCTAGATTAAAACCATTATAAATATCCAAAAGTGAGCTTCCGATTGGGAAGTTCTTTGAAATATTGTTATTTTTGCAACAGATTTGTAACATAATCGTAATAATTATTACTAACGTAGTGAAACGGCTTGAAATTTACTGAATAAAAGGGAGATTAGCCAATTCCTACCAAATTAATTAAAGATGGAGTATTCTTTTTATGATTTCTTAAAGCTGCTAGGTTCACTGGCGCTATTCCTTTATGGAATGAAAATCATGAGTGAGGGGCTGCAAAAGTTTGCTGGTGACAGACTGCGTAAAATCCTCACAGCGATGACCACCAACCGGGTAACCGGAGTGTTAACCGGTGTTCTTATCACTGCGTTAATTCAATCCTCTTCTGCTACTACTGTTATGGTAGTAAGTTTTGTTAATGCCGGACTCCTTACGCTTTCACAATCAATTGGGGTCATTATGGGGGCGAATATCGGTACCACTGTTACTGCATGGATTATATCTGCATTGGGGTTCAAAGTAGATATTGCTGCTATGGCGCTTCCGTTATTGGCTGTTGGCGTACCTTTATTATTTTCAGGAAAGAGTAACCGTAAATCCATTGGAGAATTTATATTCGGTTTCTCTTTTTTGTTTATGGGCCTCTCTCTCTTGAAGACGAATGCTCCTGACTTAAGTAGAAACCCCGAAATGTTGTCTTTTGTTCAGAACTATACCGATATGGGATTTGGTTCTGTTATCTTATTTGTTGTCATCGGTACAGTTCTGACTATGATTGTACAGGCATCGGCGGCAACGATGGCTATTACTTTAATTATGTGTGCCAATGGTTGGATTAGTTTTGAGTTGGGGGCTGCATTGGTGCTTGGCGAGAATATTGGTACTACCATAACAGCCAACCTTGCTGCACTGACTGCTAATACGCAGGCTAGGAGGGCTGCGCTGGCTCATTTGGTGTTTAATGTTTTTGGGGTTATTTGGGTATTATGTCTTTTCAAGCCTGTAACTATGGGGGTTTCATGGTTTGTAGAAGATATAATGAAAACAGCAGATCCGGCTGTTGCCGTATCTTTTAAACTGTCTGCTTTTCATACTACTTTTAATATATGCAATGTGTTGATTCTTATTTGGTTTGTTAAGTTGATAGAGAAAACAGTCTGTAAAATCATTCCTCAGAGAGAGCAGGATGAAGAATATCGTTTGCGCTTTATTACAGGTGGTATGCTTTCTACTGCGGAGCTTTCTATATTGCAGGCACGCAAGGAAATCAATCTCTTTGCAGAGCGTACTCATCGTATGTTTGGCATGGTGCGGGATCTGCTTCATACCACAAATGACAATGACTTTAACAAATTGTTCAGCCGTATTGAGAAATATGAGAATATAAGTGATAATATGGAGGTGGAGATTGCTAATTATCTGAATCAGGTATCCGACGGGCGTTTGAGTTCTGAGAGTAAGTTGCAGATTCGTGCTATGCTTCGTGAGGTGACTGAAATAGAGAGTATTGGTGACAGCTGTTATAATTTGGCACGTACAATTAATCGTAAGCATCGGAGTGATATGGATTTCACTCCGAAACAGTATGATCATATTCATCAGATGTTCCAGTTGACAGATGATGCTTTGTCCCAAATGGTTTCGTTGGTGGAAGATGAACATCATGTGGTGGATGTGAATAAATCGTTTAATATAGAGAATGAAATAAATAACTATCGTAATCAGCTAAAGAATCAAAATGTACTGGATGTGAATAATAAGGAGTATGATTATCAGATGGGTGTACACTATATGGATATCATTGGAGAATGTGAAAAACTGGGCGATTATGTAGTTAATGTGGTGGAAGCCAGTAGCAATGTGAAGGAAAAGAAATCCTGACCTGAAAGGGCTATGGTGAACAGAATAGGTGCAGAGGTGCAAGGTTTAACCTATGATGGGTTAAATACTTTGTGCCTCTGTGTCTTTTAATAAAGTGTAAGAAAGAAGAGAGTCTAAATAAAAGAGAATCTACATGTCAATATTTGTTTTTTTGAAACTGATAGGCTCACTGGCACTTCTGATGTATGGGATGAAAACCATGAGTGAGGCCTTGCAAAAACTGACAGGCGGACATTTGCGTCATATTCTGGGGGCAATGACCACGAACCGTTTTACCGGGCTGTTAACTGGTACATTTGTGACAGCTTCTGTACAGTCTTCTACTGCGACAACGGTAATGACAGTTAGTTTCGTAAATGCGGGATTGCTGACTTTGGGGCAGGCTATTTCTGTAATTATGGGAGCTAACATTGGTACTACGGTGACCGCTTGGATTATGTCTATTTTCGGTTTCCAGATCGATATGAATAATCTTATTTTTCCTCTCTTTGCATTGGCTGTTCCTTTAATCTTTTCTAATAAAAGTCAGAAAAAATCTTTTGGGGAATTTATTTTTGGATTTTCGTTCATGTTTTTGGGATTGACTACGTTACGTGAGAATGCCATGCATATGGATTTGGAGCATAATGCAGCTATCATCAGTTTTATTACCTCTTGCAAGGAATGGGGATTTTTTTCCATTTTATCATTCTTGTTGATAGGTGGAATAATAACAATGTGCGCACAGTCTTCTGCTGCGGTTATGGCCATTACATTGATTCTTTGTTCCAGTGGTGTGCTTGATTTGTATTTGGGCATTGCACTGGTGATGGGCGAGAATATTGGTACTACTGTAACTTCTAATATTGCAGCTTTGACGGCGAATACGCAAGCAAGGCGGGCGGCGTTGGCTCATTTTATTTTTAATATATTTGGGGTGGTATGGATTTTATGTATTTTCCATCCGTTTGTAGATATGGTGAGTGGAATGATTAACCGCTTATTTCCAGGAGTATCGCCTGAAGTGGCAATTACTTATAAACTTTCGGCTTTCCACACAGCTTTTAATATCTGTAATGTGTTGATATTGATTTGGTTTATTGGACCGATTGAAAAGGTGGTCTGTTGGGTAATCAGACCAAAAGAGGATGAGGAGGAATTCCGTTTGCGTTTTATCTCTGGTGGTATGTTATCTACTGCTGAATTGTCTATTGTCCAGGCAAGGAAAGAAATTAATTTGTTTGCTGAGCGTACTCGCCGTATGTTTGGTATGGTGCGTGATCTATTGCATACTACGAATGAGAATGATTTCAACAAATTATTTAGCCGGATAGAGAAATATGAAAATATCAGTGATAATATGGAGCTGGAGATAGCCAATTATCTGAATGAAGTTTCTGAAGGGCGGCTGAGTTCAGAAAGTAAATTGAAAATACGTACCATGTTGCGTGAAGTGACTGAGTTGGAAAGTATTGGTGACAGCTGTTATCATTTGGCGCGTACTATCAATCATAAATTCAGAGGGAATGAAGATTTTACGGAAAAACAATATGACCATATTCATCAGATGCTTCAATTGACGGATAATGCACTACAACAAATGGTATCTTTGGAAGAAGACGAATATTATTTGGTTGATCCTAACAAATCATTTAATATAGAGAATGAGATAAACAATTACCGTAACCAGTTGAAGGATCAGAATGTATTGGATGTGAATAATAAGGAATATAATTATCAGACGGGGGTTCATTATATGGATATTATCAGCGAATGCGAAAAATTAGGCGATTATGTAGTAAATGTTGTTGAGGCACGTACAGATATAAAGGAAAAAAAATTGATTTGTAGAAAGACAAGTTAAAAGAAAAGCGTGAGACACGAATGTTCCACGCTTTTTTGTAAATCGTATTAAAATGAGGTTATTTTTCGATTCCAACCAGTTCTACTTCGAAAATCAAAGTAGAGAAAGGTTTAATCTGACCGGCTTCACGTGCACCATAAGCTAGCTCTTGAGGGATGTAAAGTTCCCATTTAGATCCTACTGGCATCATTGTTAGCGCTTCAGTCCATCCTTTGATTACCTGATTAGCACGGAAAGTAGTCGGTTCTTTACGATCATATGAACTGTCGAACTGAGTTCCATCAATCAAAGTACCTTTATAGTTTACTTTTACTTTAGAAGAATCGGTAGGAACAGCGCCGTTACCTTCTTTAATTATCTTATATTGCAATCCGCTTGATGTAGTTTTAACACCCTCTTTCTTTGCATTTTCAGCTAGGAATTTTTCACCGGCAGCTTTATTTTCAGCGAACTGGGCTTCAGTAGCTTTTGCTTTGATTGCTTCTGCCTTAGACTGAACGTAAGCGTTGGCTTCTTCCATAGTAACATTCATGCCTTTTTTCTGCAAAGCAGCCATGAAACCTGCCAGGAAGTTTTCTTTACTTAAACTTTGAGTAGAGTCATTTCCGAAAATACGTTGGCTCATCATATCGAACATACGTCCACCAACTTGTTGACCAATCTGAAGACCTGCCATATAAGCAACATCTTTAGGACTTGTCTTGCTGCTACCTTCTTTAACACCTCTGATGAAGTCGGCCATATAGGTTGTGTCAACGCCCAGTTGTTGGCTCATATACATATCCAGACCTTGCGTGTTGGTGATACCCATCATGTAAGAAAGTGAGTCTACGTCATTCTTCATGTTTGCTTTCGGTGCTTGGGCTGTACAAGACGCCAAGCTGGCTGCAGCAGCGATTGCTACAAAAAAACTAATTTTTTTCATTTGCCTTAAATGCTTTAATAATTATAATACTTCGATTAATTCTACTTCAAAAATCAATGTGCTGTGAGGAGGAATCATTTCTCCTGCTTGTTGTGCTCCATAGGCTAGTTCTGAAGGAATGAAAAGTTTCCATTTAGCACCTTCAGTCATCAGTTGGAGTGCTTCCACCCATCCTTTGATTACTTGGTTCACACCAAAGATAGCCGGCTCGCCGCGTTTGATAGAGCTGTCAAACAAAGTCCCATCAATCAAGGTACCTTCATAATGGCATTTTACACGGTCGGTTGCACTCGGTTTTTTTCCGTTACCTTCTGTAATCACTTCGTACTGTAAGCCACTGGGAAGTGTCACGACTCCCGGTCTTTTTGCGTTTTCCTCCAAAAATGATTTTCCCTTTTCAATATTCTCTGCATTCAATTTGGTTTCCAGCTCTTCAAAGTACTTGTTTACGATTTCACGTGCTTCGTTGTGGCTGATAGCCGTTTCTTTTCTATCTAATACGTCTTTGATTGCTTGAGCAAAGTCTTCAACATTAATACTTTGAGCACCCATGCTCAATAAATTCTGGCCAATACCAAGGCCGATGGCGTAACTGAA
>OIXV01003323.1_pt1 | contig 11997 bp, 9 predicted proteins | sample 1587771 | NCBI WGS metagenome assembly OIXV01 (sample SAMEA3888893, study PRJEB22519) | human gut metagenome | biome: human gut; feature: human-associated habitat; material: faeces | place: Denmark | collected 2010
AGGGCATGGATATCCTCAACAGTAGCTTTTTGGATAGCTGTCATAGACTTGAAGTATTTGAGGAGTTTTTGTTTGCGCTTAGGTCCTAACCCCTCCACGCCATCAAGTTTAGAACTGAAACTATTCTTACTACGGACTTGACGATGGAAGGTGATGGCAAAGCGGTGTACTTCATCCTGAATACGGTGAAGGAGGAAAAATTCCTCGGATTGACGTGGCAAATCAATGACTCGCAAAGGATCTCCAAAAAGCAATTCATTGGTTTGGTGCTTGTCATTTTTCTGAAGACCTGCAACTGGGATAGATAGATTGAGTTCCTTGCGAAGCACATCCTTGGCTACATTGACCTGACCTTGACCACCATCCATGATAATGAGGTCTGGTGGCGTTAGACCATCACGTTTGACACGACTATAGCGACGACGAATGACCTCACGCATACTGGCATAATCGTCAGGACCTTCAACAGTCTTAATCTTGTATTTGCGGTACTCTTTTTTATTAGGTTTACCATTTTCAAAGACAACCATGGCAGAGACAGGGCTAGTTCCCATGATATTAGAGTTATCGAAAGACTCGATACGGACCGGTGTCGGAATCCCCATGAGTTTGCCTAGATTTTCAATAGCTCCTTGGGTCTTAGCCAAGTCTTTTTCGAGGAGATCAAATTTTTGGGTCAAACTGACGCGGGCATTTTTCGTCGCCAAGTTTACCAACTGCCTCTTCTCTCCACGCTGAGGCTTGAAGACCTTAACCCCGTCTCCAACCAGAGCTTCGACAGACTCTTGATCAATGTCACCTGGAATAAAAATCTCCTTAGGTTTGAGATGACGACTATCCAGGTAAAATTGCCCCATATAGGTTAGAAAGTCTTCCTCAGCATCATTATAGTAAGGGAACATATTGACATCACGCTGAATGAGTTTCCCTTGGCGAACAAAGAAAACCTGAACACACATCCAACCCTTGTCCACGTAGTAACCGAAGATATCTCGGTCCTGCATGTCCTGACGGATAACCCTTTGCTTGGTCCTAAGCGTCGACACTGCCTCAATCAGATCTCGATACTCCGCTGCACGCTCAAACTCCATCTGATCAGACATGTCCGTCATCTTGGCCTTGAGCTGATTAACGATTTTATCATCATGCCCATTTAGGAAATTCTTGACATCCTCAACCAAACCTTGCCAATAGTCCTCGGTGGTGTGACAGATGGTGTGGGCATTACATTGGCCAATATGGTAATAGAAACAGACCTTGTTGGCGGGATTTTTACATTTCTTAAAGGGAAAAATACGGTCCAAAAGCTTCTTGATTTCATTGGCTGCCCCAGAGTCTGGGTAAGGGCCAAAATAGAGACCGCCATCCTTCTTAACCTGGCGAGTAATCAAGAGCCTTGGATAGATTTCCTTAGTAATCTTGATAAAAGGGTAAGACTTGTCATCCTTGAGGCGGATGTTGAATTTAGGCATATTTTCTTGGATAAGATTAATTTCCAAAAGCAAGGCCTCGATATTAGACTCGGTTACGATAAATTCAAAGTCTGCAATCTCAGATACCAAAAGCTCCGTCTTGGTATCATGACTTCCACGAAAATAGCTACGCACACGATTTTTTAGATTTTTAGCCTTACCGACATAGATAATATTGCCGAATTTGTCCTTGTGGAGATAGCACCCCGGGTTGTTTGGGAGCAATTCCAACTTATGTTTAATCAGATCATTCATGCTTTCATTGTAGCAAAAAAAGAGCTAAAAAGCTCTTCGGAATCATGGCTATCATAGCTTTACTTGGACAAAATCTTCAGGATTTCCTCATAACTTTTGACTTGATAGGTTGGAACAGCTGGAGTCTCATTGACTAGGTTACTTGGATTGAACCAAACACTATCAATACCCGCATTATTACCACCCTGGATATCAGCAGTTAGACTATCACCAATCATGAGAGCTGAGCTTGGGTGAAAATCATGAACCTGATTGGCAATTTTATCAAAAAAGTCTGTAGACGGTTTGTGGGCACCCACCTCATCAGAGATGAAAACATCGTCAAAGAAAGGTAAAATACTCGAAGCCTGCAGGCGGCCACGTTGGATAAAACTAACACCATTAGTCGCTGCATAAATATTGTAGCCACGGTCTTTGACATCCGCTAAAAAAGCATGAGCCTGAGGAAGTTCCTGCCCCTGTTGACTCAAGAAATGTTGGTAGCGCCCAGCTAAGTGACTACCATCTACTTCTTTTCCAAAGTGCTCAAAGAGACGTGAAAAGCGCGTGCGAAGCAATTCAGGTTTTGTAATCAAACCATGGTTGAGGTCCTCCCACATGGAACGGTTCATGGGAATATAGTGGTCTTTATAAGCCTTGATCTCTTGTGAAGCTACACCAGCCTCTTCAAGCAAGTAGTTTAAAGCCATATCTTCAGCACGGTCAAAATCTAGGAGGGTGTGGTCAAGATCGAAAAGTAAATGGGTGTAGGTCATGACGGATCCTTTCTGACAGTTAAAACATCAGTGTTTATTTTATCATAATCTAGCTCTATATAAACAAAGAAACACAAAAGGACGACCCATAGACCGTCCTCTCTGATTTATGAAAAATAAGTATTGCTTACTTAATAGTAACACTATTATATCTATTGAACCTTAAAGAAAGCTTAAAATAAGTTATTTTTTATGGTTTCAATAGATTTTTACTTAAACAGCGAATCTCTCTAATTCGTGGTATACTGAAAATACAAGATTAATCAAACGAGGCGTGTTATGAAAAATTTAAAATTTCAATCCGTTTTTGATATTATCGGTCCTGTCATGGTAGGACCTTCCTCTAGTCATACTGCAGGAGCTGTTCGTATCGGAAAAATTGTTTCGGCCATCTTTGGTGATATACCCACTGAAGTAGAATTTCAACTTTTTAATTCCTTTGCAAAAACCTACCGAGGTCATGGAACAGATGTGGCTCTTGTAGCTGGTATTTTAGGTATGGAAACAGATGACCCTGATATTCCGCGTGCACTTGATATTGCACACGAAAAAGGCATTAAGGTCTATTGGAAAATCAACAAAGATAGCAATGCACCGCATCCTAACACTACTCGTATTACACTAAAAAATGCTACAAAAACTATCTCTGCCACTGGTGTTTCCATCGGTGGAGGGAATATCCAAGTAACTGAGCTCAATGGTTTTGCGGTCAATCTCAAGATGAATACACCGACTCTCATCATTGTCCACCAAGATGTTCCTGGAATGATTGCCCTTGTCACAGATATTTTGTCGCGTTATGGTATCAATATCGCTCAAATGACTGTTACTCGGGAAAATGCCGGTGAAAAGGCCATTATGATTATCGAAATTGACTCTCACCAGTGTGATGAAGCCGTTACTGATATCGCAAGAATTCCAAATTTGCATAACGTGAACTTTTTCAGTTAAGAGGAGATTTCCATGTTTTACACTATTGAAGAATTGGTTCAACAAGCTGACCGAGATTACCAAGGTAATATCGCCGAGCTCATGATCGCTACAGAGACAGAGCTAACTGGACGGGAACGCCCTGAAATTCTTGCTCTCATGACTCGAAATCTAGAAGTGATGAAAGAGTCTGTTCAGGCTGGTTTGTCCCCTGAGAAATCACCAACTGGCTTAACCGGGGGAGACGCTGCTAAACTGGATGCCTATATCAAAAAAGGAAATACCTTGGCTGATTCTGCTGTTTTGGGTGCTGCTAGAAATGCCATGGCTGTTAATGAATCTAATGCCAAGATGGGATTGGTTTGTGCCACACCAACTGCTGGATCTGCTGGCTGCCTACCTGCTGTTCTTACAACTGCTATCCAAAAACTGGGCTTAACCGAATCACAACAATTGGATTTTCTCTTTACTGCTGGTGCATTTGGTCTAGTCATCGCAAATAATGCCTCGATTTCTGGCGCCGAGGGAGGCTGCCAAGCCGAAGTTGGTTCCGCCTCTGCTATGGCTGCAGCCGCTATTACAATGGCTGCTGGTGGAACACCCTTCCAAGCTAGCCAAGCCATTTGCTTTGTACTAAAAAATATGTTGGGACTCATTTGTGACCCCGTAGCTGGATTAGTCGAAGTCCCTTGTGTCAAACGTAATGCCATGGGTGCAAGCTTTGCCCTAGTCGCTGCCGACATGGCTTTGGCAGGTATCACATCTGCCATTCCAGTAGACCAAGTTGTTGATGCTATGTATCAAGTCGGTTCAGCTATGCCAACTGCCTTTCGTGAAACTGCTGAAGGTGGCTTAGCAACAACTCCGAAAGGAAAAGCACTCGCAAAAGAAATCTTTGGTTGATTTTTTAGAATAAATCATAACCACCCGTCAAACGGGTGGTTTGTCCCAGGGCTATAAGCCCAAATTACCAGCCAGCGCCTAAAGACGCTGGCTTTCACGTTGTTCAAGCCTTATTGCTCTTGACTCGTCACTTGCCTCTTAAAGAGGCTTTAGTATTACTTACCGTTATTCCTAAAGAGATTTTCATATTCTTTTACGTTTAATTTGTCCAAAGAGATATCATGCTTCTCTTGTTCCTGAATATATTTCTTAATTGTGGCTTCATTAAGCCCTGCTGTACTCACATAATAACCTTCCGCCCAGAAATGCCGATTTCCAAACTTTTACTTGAGATTGGCGTGTTTGTCAAACATTATGAGTGCACTTTTTCCCTCAAGAATTGCCATTATGAACCAATTTGATAAGAAGTCACTACCTTATCGAGCCTTGAAAAATCACTTGCGACTCTTTCAAATGGACAGCCGTAAGCTATCTCTCAACTCCTTCTATTCAAAGACCTTCAGACAAACTTTAGTACCACATGAAATCATTGAGAAGACATTGGTCTTTTCAGAAGAGATCGCTAATGCCTACAAACTTTGATCAGCTTTTGCTTTTTCACTTTCAGGAAAAAAGAGTAGATGAGTTTTTTGAGCTCATTCAAGAAAACTTAAACGTCGTCAATCATTACTTCAAAACAGTCTTTAGGACTTTTCTTAAACATAAACAATACATCAAAAACGCACTAGAAACGGACTATTCAAACTCAAAACTGGAGGCAACTAATAAATTGATCAAAGACATCAAACGGTTGGGCTTCGGTTTTAGAAACTTCATCAACTTTAAGAAACGTGTCTTCATCACTCTAAACATACATAAAAAGAGGACCTATCCGGTCCTCTCAAGATGTTAGCTTTTCGTCGCCCACTACAGTTGACAAAAAACCGCTTTAATCTATTTATGACTCATTTCGAACAATGGTGACAATGGGCGTTTTTCATGAATACGAATGATTGCTTCAGAAATCAAATCAGCAATAGAAATTTGTTCAATCTTATCAATCAAACGCTCTTCTGGAAGATAAATCGTGTCAAGCACAACAAGCTTTTCAATAGCAGATTTTTGAATATTATCAAGAGCTGGACCTGACAATACAGGGTGAGTACACGATGCAAAGACATGAGTTGCACCAGCTTCAGCAAGTGCATCCGCTGCATGACAGATGGTACCCGCAGTATCAATCATATCATCAATCAAGATACATGTTTTCCCTTCAACATTACCAATGATATTCATAACCTCAGAAGTGTTCATTTTATCAACACTACGACGTTTATCAATGATAGCGATTGGTGTTTTCAAACATTGAGCAAGTTTACGCGCACGAGTAACACCACCATGATCTGGAGAAACAACAACCACATCATCACCCATAAGACCAGCACGATCAAAATAATCTGCGATAAGAGGCGCTCCCATCAAATGATCTACTGGGATATCAAAGAATCCTTGGATTTGAGAAGCATGAAGGTCAACTGTCAAAAGACGGTCAACACCTGCAACCTCGAGCATATTAGCAACCAACTTAGATGTGATTGGTTCACGTGAACGTGCCTTTCGATCTTGACGTGCATATCCATAATAAGGCATAACAACACTGATTGTCTCAGCGCTAGCACGTTTTAGCGCATCAACCATAATCAAGATTTCCATCAAGTTATCATTTACAGGAGAGCTTGTAGATTGAAGAATAAAAACGTGATGACCACGAATAGACTCTTCAATATTAACTTGAATCTCGCCATCTGAAAATTCACGAACACTTGATTTTCCAAGTTCAATACCAATTTTATCAGCAACTTTTGCTGCTAATTCTTGGTTAGACGACAAAGCAAACAACTTTAAATTCGTATAAGACATGATTTCCTCCAAAATATCTACTAAACCATTCTACCTTTTTTTAAGTTGATTTTCAACGCCAAATAAATGGTGTCACATGAACTTAACAAGGATAAAAATATTTCCCCTTAGTCTAGATTTTTTCATACACCATTATTTTCCCAGGCTGAAGATATTATTTATACCTTGAATATACAATACAAGTGATAAGTGCACAATAAAAACTCATAAGATTTTCTAGTAAAATAGAATTGAACGAACTAGTTACGAAAGGAGATCTTATGAGCTACCATCATTTTAGCATAGACGAGCGTGAAAGTATTCTCATTTACCGTACGCAAGGCCTAAATTTTTCTCAAATTGCTAAGTTATTTCATCGTCATCCGTCTAGTATTAGTCGTGAATGGAAGCGACATCTAAAAGAAGGAAGCTATTCTCCAAGTCATGCACAGAAATCCTACTATATTGCTAAATCACACTATGGGCGGAAACGTATGCTTGAAAGAGATCACAATTTAAGCAATACCGTCAAACATTTATTTCTCGATTACCAATAGTCTCCTGAAGAAATAGAAGGTCAGTTGAGATTAGAGTATGGGAAAACTGTTATTAGTTATCAAACAATCTATAGATCCATTTACAGAGGGCATTTTGATGATAACTCACTATCTCATGTAAAAATTGAAGTCTATTTTCCTGATCCCCATACTCCATGGCAACGAGGGACTAATGAGAATACGTATGGACTACTAAGAGAATATTTTCCAAAAGGAAGTGATTTAACATTGGTTGATGTGCAGGCTATTCAGCTGTGGGAGAACAAACTTAATAATAGGGCACGAAAATGTTTTAACAGGAAGACACCTTATGAAGTATTCTATGGGGAAAGTATACACTTAATTTGACAATTCAAGATAAAATAAAAGGCTCTATAATTTCTGTAGTGGGTAAAACCACTGTAGAGATTATGGAGCTTTTTGAGTGTACACAAAAAGTCCCATAAGAACTATAATGAAAAGCGACAAAACCATCATTAGAAATGAACACCACAGAATTAATCGGAATTAAAGACCCTAACATCATTATTTCACTTGTTTTTGCAACTGACACTCATATCGAGATTCAAGCAAAACTCGATTACCCTGCACCATCATATCCTCACTGCCATGGAACGATGATCAAGTACGACTTTCAAAAATCTTCTAAAATCCCTCTTCTCGAGCAAGCGGGAATACCAACACTGCTACGTCTGAAAAAACGTCGTTTCCAGTGTAAAAATTGTAGGAGAGTCATGGTAACTGAGACATCAATCGTTGAGAAAAACCACCAAATTTCCAACCTTATCCGACAAAAGATTGCACAACTCCTAACTGAGAAGGTGTCACTAACGAATATGGCCAGAAGACTTCTTGTGTCAACGTCTACTGTCCATCGTAAGGTTGACCAGTTTACTTTCAAGGAACATTATGACAAACTCCCAACTGTTATGTCCTGGGATGAGTTTGGATTCAAGAAAGGTGAATTCGCTTTTGTGGCTCAAAACTATGAGACCAACAAACTCATAACCGTCCTTGATAATCGTCGCCAAATCACTATTCGAAACTACTTTTTGAAGTATCTATTGAAAGTACGCCAAAAGGTACGGTTTATCACGATGGATATGTCAGGAGCCTATAATGCCACTAGCTCGAAGTCTTTTCCCAAATGCCCAAATCATTATTAATCGTTTCCACATCATCTAGCACCTCGGTAGAGCTTTTTAAAAGACAAGAATTACCATTATGAACCAGTTTGATAAGAAGTCACTACCCTATCGAGCTTTAAAAAATCACTGGAGACTCTTCCAAAAGGACAGCCGTAAGTTATCTTGTAAATCATTTCACTCGAAGACCTTTGGTCAAACCTTAAGTCCACATGAACTCGTTGAGAAAACACTGAATTTCTCAGAAGAACTAACCGACTACTATACTCTTTATCAGCTTTTGCTTTGTCACTTTCAGGAGAAGAGAGTAGATGAGTTCTTTGAGTTATATGATTACTCTTTGGCCCAAAATCGATAAGGCTGTCTATGCCGTATTATTGTAACACCTTGTTTCAAAAAATACCAGATAAGGTGTTTTTTAGCATGCCCATTTATGAATCAAAAAGGCTTAAAAATAAGACAGTAACTTCGGAATAGCTACTGTCTTATCCCTTTTTCACTTAAAGCCTTGATCGACTTGACAAATGATAGAAAAGAGCCGGATTTATAGATTAAGCAAAGACAGAGAAGAATGGTGCACCAAGCTTAGTATCCATTGCATCTCTACTCTGAACACCATGAATGTAATCCAATGAATACCATCCATTGTTATTGGCGTTAAATGGATCACGAACATATGTTTTACCATTATCATAGCCATGAAGTACGATTTCATGCGTGTAAGGATAATTGGTAAATTGACTTGCTCCTACTGCCGCCAAAACGTGTTGACCTGACATCAAAGCTGAGGCAATGTTATCAATACTTGAAAGTACGTTGCTCTTCAGACCCCAATTTTTACTTGCTAATACAATACCATCTGCATCAGTACCAGCGACTGATGTTTTGTTAAATGAATTTGTATTGTAATACAAATAATCCGCAACTGTCGTTGGTGCAATGACAGTTCCCAAGATATCTGTAAAAGTCATGGCAAGTGATGTTGGAACACAGCCAGATTGATCCATATTGCTGACACCATACCACTTAGAAGCCCAACGAGGATCACGTTGAGAATAATAAGTCGTCTGAGGCTCAACACGACGATTACGTGGAGCAAGAGCTGTCTCACCAAGGTTAAATCCGTCTTCAGTATTGTCTACATAGTCTACATAAACATGAGTCGTATAGTTACCTATGAGATTCTTATGATTAACAGTCGATACATTGATTTCAGTATGTGTTCCAGTAGGTGCTGTATTGTACCAAGAAAGGTTTCCTTGGTTACTTTCTGACCATACAGCTACATGAATATTCTTAATCTGACGTCCTTGTGGCGCTTGATCAACTACAACTGTAAAACTACCTGCTTCTGAATTAACATTAGTGATATAGGTTTGCGTTTTAGTCTTAGCATTACGGAATTCAACTGTTGTCGTTGTCCCTCCTACACCAACTTGTGACCCATCATTTAAAATGTAGTACAAATGAATATTGTACAAGCCTGTTGAGTTTTTATGGTTAGTAGCTTGAACATTTACCGTATAAGTGCCATTAGCTTGATGTGTGGCTTCATACCAACGAATGTCATCTTGACCATCTTTTTCAGACCAAATAGGTACTTGAACAGTACGAACACCTTTAGAACTATAGACATCACTGATAATGACATCAAAAGTACCAGTATCTTTATTATTATTAACTACTGAAATAGTACCGACTGGCTTATTATGTTTTACGTCTACAATAGTTTCAGTGACATAATAACGTTGGTTGGCATTATCTACGATATAAAGGTCAGCACGATAATTTCCTAGAGAATTCTTATGCTCACTAGCCTTAATAGTAACACGGTAGCTACCATCAGCTTGACGACTTGCTTTGTACCAAACCAAATCATCTTGTCCGTTAACTAGACTCCATGATGGGACTAAGACTTCCTTAACCCCATTTGGTGCAACGATATTACGAATAACAGCGTCAAAAGTACCTAAATCAGCATTATTATTTTCAATAACGAGACTTGCGCTAGGGCGAGTTTGAGTAACTTCTACCACTTTTTCAGTGAGATAGAAACGTTTGTTAGAGTCATCTACGATGTAGGCATCTGCACGGTATTTACCAGTTGAATTCTTATGATCCGTTGCTTTGATAGTCACACGGTAAGAGCCATCCGCTTGACGAGTTGCCTTATGCCAGATGAGGTCGTCCTGACCACCATCCAGACTCCACGATGGTACAAGAACCTCTTTCAAACCTGTAGGAGCAACAATATTACGGACAACAGCATCAAAGGTACCTGTTGCAGTGTTATTGTTTTCAATCGTAAGGACACCGCTTGGTCGAGCATAATCAACAGACACCACTTTTTCAGAAATGTAGTGTCGATTGTTAGAGTTGTCCACGATATAGGCATCTGCACGGTAATTTCCTTTATTACCCTTATGCTCACTTGCCTTTATAGTTACACGATAGCTTCCATCACTTTGCTTAGTCGCCTTATGCCAGATGAGGTCGTCCTGACCACCATCCAGACTCCACGATGGAACTAAAACTTCTTTAACACCTAGAGGAGCTGATATATTAGTGATAACGGCGTCAAAAGTACCAGCATTGACGTTGTTATTCTCAATAGCAAAACTTGCTTTGGGTTTCAACTGCTCTGGTGTCTTACCAATAAAGACTTGAGTAGTTGTTCCGCCAACACCCGTCAATTGTCCGTCTTTTTGAACATAATAAAGGTGAACATTATAAAGGCCTGTTGAGTTTTTATGGGCTGAAGCTTTAACATTGACTGTATAAGTTCCATTATTTTGACGGTCAGCAGTATACCAGATAATGTCATCTTGGCCATTAATTTCTGACCAAATTGGAACAGAGACTGTTCCAACACCATTTGGTGCTTTGACATTAGAGATGACAACATCAAAGCTACCTAAGATTGGGTTGTTATTGACAATTGAGATAACACCACTCAAATCACCTTGAGTTGGATCTGTTTCAATGCCTACATTAGCAGTAAAACGTCCAGTATAGTCAACACTTTGATCGAAGACATGTTTGCCTGGCAAAAGATTAGCTGTCGCTGAGAACTGCCATGCACCAGTTTTACCGTTATAACGCATATTCTTTGCACTAGTAGCCGTAAGTGTTGCTGATGGATATTGGGCAACCCAGAAGTTTTCAATACCAAATTGAGAGGTAGAAACAGGTCCACGATAGCCTAGATTGTTCTCATCCAACCAACTAGCACTAGTATAGAACATCAAGTTATTGTAACCATGCTTGCGCATTTCATTAACCCATGCTTGAGTGTTACGGTTGATATTAGGAAGCATGTTAGAATCTTCAAAATCATTAACCATAACAGTGCTCTTTGGAAGGTTAAGTCTTTGTGCTGCCTCGATATAGAAACGAGCCTCTGCACGTGCTTCTTCCTCAGTTGTGTATCGAGAAAAATGATAAGTCGATACTTGGAGGCCTGCGATTTGAGCATTGCGAACCTGTGATGGAGCTTTGGGATTATTGTACCAAGTGTCTTCAGTCAATTTAACGACTACGCCACCCACTCCTTGGCGTGCAAGAGCACGGTAATCATCTACACTGATATCGCCATTATGGCTACTGACATCAATAAAAGTCTTAGGCTGAACCCTAAGAGTTGTCGAAGAGACATCTGAAGAATTCGTTAATTTAGCAGGTTTGGCAACAGCCTTGTTAGAAGCCTCAGAAGCCGTTGAATGTGCAGAAGCAGTCACACTCTCAGAGCTAACATTTGAAGTCGCTACTGATGTAGACGTAACAGTCGTTGTTGAGTTAGCTACATATGTTGATGCAATTGAGGTTACAGCCGCCACACTAGACGCTTCCGAATTTTGCTTAGCAGTAGCTGTAGAGGCAGGGGCTGAAACAGTTGAGCTTGGTGTTTCAATAAGTGACGCTTCACCACCCAAAATATCTGCTACGGTTTCAGGCTGATAGTGGTTTCCTTCAGCAATAGAAGGCGCTTGTGTTGCCACTTCATCTGCTTGAGCAACCTGAGTAGTTACAGCCAAGAGAACAGCCGCGCTGGCATAGTAGATAAAATCTTTCGTTCGCATTTAACTTTCCTTTTGCATTTGTA
>OIXV01003333.1_pt1 | contig 11969 bp, 8 predicted proteins | sample 1587771 | NCBI WGS metagenome assembly OIXV01 (sample SAMEA3888893, study PRJEB22519) | human gut metagenome | biome: human gut; feature: human-associated habitat; material: faeces | place: Denmark | collected 2010
CCATCGCAAGGCTTTCATGCTCCTTGTTGCCAGCCTTGCGATGGGGTATGGCAGTTGTAGTGACGATGACCCCGATTACAGTAATGTAACCCCACCTACAGTGGCTGTGACACATAGTATCAGCGGACGTGTGACCGGTGTCGACGGTGAGAGTCTTTCGGCAACCGTTTCCATGAACGGGACATCCGCAACGACTAAGGCGGACGGTACATTCGTGTTCGAAAATGTAGCCGCAGGTACTTACACCTTGAAAGCGGAAGCGGATGGCAAGGAGTCGAAAGAGACTTCCGTTACCGTAAGTGACGGGGACAGCAACAATCCGGTTTGGAATGTGGCATTGAGCAATAAAGGAACTGCGATTAACGTAGAGCCGGACGGTTCTGCCAGCGGTGTTGTCACTTCCGAGACATTGAAAGGGAATGAGGAAGGCGAGATAGAAATGACGTTGACCGCTCCGGCCAATGCCGTTAAGGAAGGTACACAAATCATCGTTACTCCCATCTATTCAACGGATGAGGCAGAACAGGCCGCAGTTCGTTCTGCCGGTACGAAAGCGGTTGGAAGTACCTTGCTGATTGGTACGAGAGTCAGCTGTTCCGATACGTCGGCCGAATTGAATGGAACTGTGACGTTGGAATATGACGTGGATCCGGAGATGGCTGAAACCATCACCGCACAGAAATATGTGAACGGAACGTGGGTAGATGCGGAATATACAGTGGAGGAAGGAAAGGTCACGGTTGTGGCTGACCAATTTGCTTCTTATTCACTGTGGTGCAATGCCACCATCAGCTCATCAAGAACTTCTGAGGCTGTCAGCTTCTCTCCCGACTCATGGGACAATCTGTACGGAAGCGGTGACATGGCTGTTTCATCTGCTTCCTATTCCTACAAGATCGGTACGGATATCAGTTCGTCCGGCACGAACAAGATCACAGCTTACCTGATTGAAATCGTGGCACGTGCCGCAGGAGCAGGTGTGACTGAGGCAACAGGTACCTATCCCATCAATGTGACCCTGCCTGTCGGTACTGCCATGAACATCAGCGGACGGCAGGAGGTGATCACGCTTACCGCATCTGCCCTGGGACGCAGCGTGTCCGGCAAGCAGTATGGCACGGTGTCTGTCATTACAAAGACATGGAACCGCCAGCATACAGGTGGGACTGATTGACAAGGTTTAATTCATCTCAATGAGAAAGCCCCTGCCTGAACCCGGTTACCGGAGGAGACAGGGGCTTCTTCTATATTTTATCTATCCATTGAATTTATGGGAACAGGGAATATCTCATTGCAGCATAAGGTACTTTTAGGATACATGATATTGGTCATGGCCGTTTGCGGCATGGTCTCCATCCTTTTATACGAACGGAACCGTATGCGTGTGATAAGAGCGGAGACATCGGAGATACGCCGGATCCGACATGATATCAATACAGCCCACCGCCATATCACTGAACTTGCCACCGACGGGGAGTCCGTCATTGTCTGGAATGATGCCGACTTCCGGAAGTACCATGGAAAGCGCTTGCACACGGACAGCCTGCTGCAAACGTTGAAATCGAGTTGTGGCATGTTTGTCCTGCCAGTACAGATCGACTCCTTATGTCATTTACTGGAAGTGAAGGAAGAGCATCTGTCCCACATCATGAAAGCCGTCGCCCAGCTGGAGGAGACGGACAGCCTGCTCGCAAACCGCCTGCCAGTCGTTGCCAGGGAAGCGGTCCGCATCCGAACGGTCACCCAGAGGAAGAAAGGCGTTGTCGGTTGGCTCGGTGGGAAAAAGAGAGTACAGGTCCTCGAACCGTCGAAAGGGCTGCAAGAATTGAATGACAGACTGGTTGCCATGCAGGAGGAACGTAGCTGCCGAATAGATGCCTATGCCGACAGCCTGCGCAGGCAGAACAAGACCTTGAACCAGAAGCTGCATATGCTTGTCACCCATCTTGATGAACAGGTTCAGGCCGCATTCATGAGCCGGGAGGAAAGGATTACGGAAGCCGGGGAGTTTTCTTTCAAACTGTTTGTCATAGTAATCGTTTTCGCTTCCGTCCTGTTGTTCGTCTCATTCCTGATCATCCGGCATGATATCGAGAAAGAGAGGAAAGGCCGGGCACAGCTCCAACGGATAAACCGGGAGAACGAGGAGCTGCTGGGAATGCGCAAACAGATCATCCTGACCATCTCGCACGACATACGGGGACCTTTGGGCAATATCAGCAACTGCGTGGAGCTGGCTTCGGAAACCCGCGGGAAGAGAAAACGGGAGGGGTACCTGGAGAATATCCGCCATTCCTGCCGCCATATACTGAACCTGGTGAACAACCTGATGGATGTCTATAAGATCAACGAGACTAAAGATACCCGTAACGAGGTCCCTTTCCGTCTGAACAGCCTGCTTGACAACATATCGGAGGAGTACGCCCGGAAAGCGGTCGGCCAGGCCCTGCTGTTTGAGCAAAAGCATGAGAATGTCAACAATATCACGGTGAGAGGAGATGCTGACAAGCTGGAACAGATACTGAATAATTTGCTGACAAACGCCATCAAGTTCACCCCGGCCGGTACGGTCTGTTTCCATACCAGATATGCGGAAAGCAAATTGCATGTGGAGGTAGGCGATACCGGTATCGGTATGGACAAGGAGACATTGGGTCGTGTCTTCCGTCCGTTCGAGCGCGCGGCGCAGGATATAAACTCGGAAGGGTTCGGTCTGGGGCTTTTTATCACAAAAGGCCTTGTAAAGGTGCTGGACGGGAGCATTGACGTAGAGAGCCGACCGGGCAAGGGCACGACATTCCGCCTGACGTTCCCCCTTCCGGAAACAACGGAAGATCCGGAGACGGAGGAGTTCCAAATACAATCCACCATGGTGCTTCCCAAGCGTGTACTGGTAGTAGACGATGACAGCATCCTTTTGAGAATAACAGAAGACATGCTCGGACGCCACGGCGTGGAATGTACGACCTGCCAAAGTGTAAAAGAAGCGATTCTCGCGCTCGACCGTCTGGATTATGATTTGGTATTGACAGACATACAAATGCCCATGACCGATGGTTTCGGCTTGTTGAAATTACTGCGCAACTCGGATATCGGAAATTCCCGTACCATCCCTGTCGCTGTCATGACGGCACGGGGTGACGGCGATTCGGGTATCTATGTGAAATCCGGTTTTTGTGGTTGCATACACAAGCCTTTCTCCTCAAAAGGATTGCTGGCCTTTCTATCCTCCGTAATGACAGGCGGAACTACCGGCACATCCCCGTTTGATTATTCCCGTCTGATGGAAAGCACGGACGACCGTCGGCATATGTTCGGACTTATCATGAAAGAGTCGGAAAAGGATCTGGCCGAACTGGAAGGGGCATTGAAGGGGATGGACCGGGAGATCATGCGGAGAGCCGTACATCGGATGGCTCCGGTCTGGGAGTTGTTGGGAGCCGGTGATATGTTGTCGGACTACCGGAAAATCCTGCATGACAAGGCCGCAAGTGACGAGACGGTCAGAAGGCGTACTTTGGAGGTTATGGAGCAGATACGGATACTGATAGATGAAGTGAATAATGAATTAGAAAAAAAGGATGACGAGCATGAAAAAGACCTTGCTGGTCGTGGAGGATAACCTGATCCTCTGCGATATTCTTGAGAAATGGCTGCTGAAAGCCGGTTACGGAGTATTGACGGCCACAGACGAGCCTTCGGCACGCCGGAAAATCAAGGGGAATGACGTGGCGCTGGTATTGACGGATGTCCGCCTTCCCGAAGGGGATGGTATCAGCCTGCTGGAATGGAGCGTGTCCCAAGGACTGCATATCCCCTTTGTGGTAATGACCGAATATGCCTCCATAGCCGATGCGGTGCGTGCCGTCAAACTGGGCGCGAAGGACTACTTGCCCAAACCTGTCTATGAGGGACAGCTATTGGAACTGTTGCGTGGACTGCTCGGTCTGCCTGTCTCCATTCCTAAAAGGAAAACATTGATGAAAAGGCGCAGCGTGGCGTTCCGGGAAACAGAACGGATAGCCTGCCGTGTGGCTCTTTTAGACTGTTCCGTCATGATCCTCGGCCCGAATGGCTGTGGAAAAGAGTCTGTCGCACAGCTGATCCAACAGCATAGCGGACGCAGGGACAAGCCTTTTGTAGCCGTGAACTGCGGTTGTATCCAAAGGGAACTTGCCGCCTCAGAATTTTTCGGTCATGTGAAGGGGGCGTTTACCGATGCGAAGAAGGAAACCGCCGGTTATTTTGAGGCGGCTCGGGGCGGCACGCTCTTCCTTGACGAGATCGGAAACATGCCTTCAGGAATGCAGGCCCTGCTGCTCAGGGTATTGCAGGAGAGGGTGTATTGTCCTGTGGGCAGCCGCAAGGAGCTTGAAGCTGACGTACGCATATTGTCAGCCACCAACGAGGATATGGAGCGTGCCATACGGGAGGGACGTTTCAGGGAGGATCTGTACTATCGTCTCGCCGAGTTTGAGGTACGTCAGCCGTCCCTCTCCGAGTGTCCGGAGGATATATTGCCGTTAGCCGACTTCTTCCGTGAACAACATTCAGAAGAAATGCGTGTGGAAACTTCCGGTTTTACCGAACAAGCCAAGATATCCATGCTCTCCCACTCATGGCCGGGCAATGTGCGTGAGCTAGGCAACCGGGTAAGGCGTGCCGTATTGCTGGCGGAATCCCCATTGCTGACCCACAAGGATATGGAACTTGATGCGGCCATTCGTAAAACGGGCAGAAAATACCTGTTGAACGAAGCCGATGAAAAGGAACTGGTCAGGAAGACCCTGGAGGTATATGACGGCAATGTCAGTCGTGCGGCGGAAGCGTTGGGGATGAGCCGCCCGACACTGTACAAGAAAATGGAAAGGTATGGATTGAAATAGAATTCTCATTCGCTTCGTTCATATATCATCCGGCAGATTCCGTTTGAGAAAGTCTTGCAGTCAAGAAGTTTCCAGCGGGCAGACCGGAATTCTCCCGTCAGGAGGATTCCGTCACCATAAGAAAGAGGCAGCAGGAAAAGCACCGCCTCGTCCACCAAATTATACCGGAAAAGCCCGCCGGCATATTCCGCGCTTCCTCCATCCTGTACTTCAGCCAGGTAAGCGCAGCCTTTGTCGTGCTTTTCCCTCACATCCAGCAGGTCCATCAGACCGTAATGAGGATAAATACGGAATGTGGCATTTTGCGACCAGTGCGGAAAACCGTATCGTCTGTTCTCCCTCACCCACCGCATAAGTGTCTCGTTCTCATGAGGAAGGAACCCGTCCAAGGTGAGTGCCATGATAACTTGAATTTTTGCCATACCTCTTGCTTAAAAAAGCATGAAACCCATGCTTATTTCGAACAGAGGCTCTGACAAAGCCCAACACAGAAACCCGCATGGGCTCATGCTATAAGGTATAGCATAAGCCTCACGCAATAGCCCCTGTGTTTTTGAATTTGTCAGATTCCTGTTCGAGACGTCTTGCGACTTATGTATAATAATGGCGGTCCCAATTATCGAGACCAGCCTTATTTCTCTATTTCAAGTTTCAAATATACGGTATCTTTTTCAATAATCCGATCAGTCGGGATATAATTTTTTCAATTACCCCTCCACCTGTCATGATTTGTCGGGTTTCTTTCCTTTTTCATCTTCCAGACCCAGTCGTTTACGGAGTTCAGGGTCATTTTTGATGCGCCGCATCTCCTCGTTGATTATAGCCTGCGCATCCGCCTTGATCTGGTCGTAATTGCGTTGTATCTGTTGCATCATGATGTCGTTACCGTTCCTGTCCTTGAAGTCGTTGATGACCGGGATTCTCCGATAAGCCTTTTCTTCCGCGCTGATCCTGGCATGGTCCACGACAATTTCGGCATGAAATATTTTCTGCTCTATCTTCTCATCGAAATTATCCGCCACAGCTCCGACAAACGTGCCTTGCGAGAGGTTGGCAATCTTGGATGCCGGAATAAGCGAGTCAAGCTGTGTGTTGATGGAGGTGGATACGTCCTGACGGTTGATGGAAACGGACTGACGCTGCTGGAGCACTTTGCCGAAGCGCTCTGAAAGCGTTTTTGCGGTTTCCCCGACCACCTGTCCGCTGAAAATATTCCCCACCGTGTTCTGGATGACCTTGGATTCTTTTTCACCGTAATCGCGTGTCAATTGACTGAAATCCTGAAAACCCAGAAGCACGCCCACCTTGTTGCTTCTCGCCGTCGCGATCAGGTTGTCAAGCCCACGGAAATAGATGGTGGGAAGCTCGTCGATGATAACGGCGCATTTAAGCTGTTTTTTCTTGTTGATAAGCTTGACGATACGGGAATTATATAATCCGAGCGCTGCCGAATAAATGTTCTGCCTGTCCGGATTGTTGCCCACACAGAGCAGTTTGGGTTCTTTCGGATTGTTGATATCCAATGAGAAATCATTACCGGTCATCACCCAGTAAAGTTGTGGGGAGATCATGCGCGTAAGGGGTATTTTTGCCGAGGCTATCTGGCCCTGGAGCTGGTCCTGGGCATTTCCTTTCCATGCGTCCATGAAGGGGGAAAGATAGTTTTCCAGCTCCGGATAAGAGGTCAGGATGGTGAACAGATCCGAGTAGGGCTTGTTGAGCAGTTCCACCGCGTGGGGAAACGTACAGTAAATACCGTTCTTGTAAATCTTTAAATACCAGATTATTGCCGCAAGCAGAATGATGGGGGACTCCACGAAGAAGTCCCCCTGTTTTTCAATCCAGGTGCGGTTGAGGTTGAGCATTATCGTATAGCTCGCCTCATACGCGTCGGATATGTCCGTCATGAATTCCGGATTGATCGGATTGCAGCGGTGCGACCTGCGCGGATCATCGAAATTGATGACATAGAACCGGGGCTTGACCTCGTACTTGTCCATATTCTTCAATAACGAGTTATAGGCGATGGTGGACAGGTCGTCAAATTTGTAATCGTAGATGTAGATTGCGAAGCCCTTGGCGATAAGCTGGCGGATGTAGCTGTTGACTATTGCGTAGGACTTGCCGCTGCCGGGCGTTCCGATAACCATGCAGGCTCGAAAAATATTGACTATGTTGGCAAATCCATTATGCCACCGCCTGTTATAATAAAATCTTGTAGGGAGATTCACCGAATACTCGTTCTCGATCAGACGGGTTTCCTGCATAAAACTTTCATTCTCCATATTGAATACATCTTCCATGAGGTTGTGCTTATAAAGCCGACTCATCCACAGCCCTGCCATCAACAGACCGAGATAACCTGCGGTAAGCGTGCAAATATACAATATGGTGCCCACCATGTGTGGCAAAGGCAGGTCAAGCAACCACCAGTTCAAAAAAAACAGCACACTTCCTGCTACCAGAGCCATATAGATCTTATGCCAGGTGATTTTTTCTCCTTTGACCCCATGTGTACCCAGACAGGAGATGGCCAGCAGAAGCACTGCCAACAGCTTGGTCCAGAGAATACAGTTGAAAATACCCGTCGTATTGTTGAAGTTTACCAGAATCTTGTCTATGACCGCAAGATTCAGATGCCATGCGGTCATGCTTGGATAGCAGTACACATAGACGTGCACCACCAAAAGAAAAATACTCACAGCCCTGCCGAATTCCATTATCTTAGCGAGAGCCCTCAAATCGTCTTCTTGTTGCATAAGGATTGTGTATAAAAAGGTTGATACTTGTTTTGTCTAAATGCCACGCTTGCGTCCGGCCTTCTTCTTTTTCTTCATGCGGCGTGCAAAGGCTTCCTCCTCGTAATCCCGCGGATTGGTTTCCATAGAAAGAATGCCTGCCGCCAGTTCGAGCGTGCTAGAGGATTCGTGACGGTGATGCTGCCAAAGCTCTGTAGCGGAATGTCCACCCCGTTCCTTTTCGGGTATGTTTTCCAACCATTTAAAATAGTCGTTGAACACATTGGCGGAAAACTCCTTGCCCATGCGTGAGCCGTTGAACACCTCCCGACGATTGTGGTCAATAAAGGTGACACCATAGATACGTCCCCGCTCATTCTCGCGGAAAACCACATCAATACGCCTTTGCCCGAGCAGTTCCACAAACCGTTCCCGTGAATCCGCCTGCCGCAAGGCACGAACGATGTCCGCCTGTATGGAGGGTGCCCATTTCCCGTCCTTGAGGTCTTTCAGACTCGTCAGCATCCGCTTTTCCAACTGTTCATTTCCGAAGCGTTTCCCAAATCGGGAACTCTTGAACGGCGGGCTGACCACCTTGCCAGTATCATCCGTGGCCGAATAGACAATACCGGTATATGGTGTACCGTTGTATTCTCCCCTGACCTGTTTCGCCTCGATGTTGAGCGTGGAAAGCAGCGCATTGTATTCCCCGAAGGTTTGGAAACGGTAGCTTTCCAATACGGCTTTAAGGGTATTGCCTACCTGATGGCGGACATCCCCCAAGGAAGCGTCCACCTTCCTCAGCTCCGCTTTCGGATTCCGCCTTTCCGTGTCCGCTCCGTTGCGCAAACCGAAATCCGTTTCCAGTTCCCGGCAGGCGGTCATGGAACGGCGGTGCTCGTAGACATCACTGATCTTTTTCCCCTGTCCGTCCACACAGACACTGACGATATGGATGTGGGCATTGTGGGTATCGGCATGTTTGTAAACAATGTATGGCTGGTCGCCATACCCCATCTTTTCCATATATCTTGCCGCCAGTTCTTCCAGCTGTGTGTGGCTCAGACGGTCTTCCGGTGCCGGGGAAAGGGAGATATGCAGGACGGGCTTCTCCGTGTTGCGGTTTACCAGCAGGTAGTTCTCGAAAGAGAGCAACGCCAGGCGTATGTCCTCGCTTGGTAATCCAAGCCTGTCGGAAATCATACGGCTACCCGAAAGAATCTCGGCGGTACCCGCCGCCACTTTGTCGTGGTTGTAGGCGAGCGCCCCGTAAAGGCTTATGCCGTGACTTATTTTTGCAACCATTTCCGCTCGTATTCCTGGGTTAGCGCCATGACTTTTTTACAGACAAGCATCAGCTCGATGCTCAGTTTCTCCAGTTTGTAGAGCAGTGCCATCGCCCGTTTCTCCCCGAAATTGTTCTTCAGGGAACGGACAACCTGATTGTAGTTGTTGCCGATGGCCTGAAACTGTTTGTGAAATTCGGTCAGCTTGATGTAATAGTCCATCGTTGCCTTGTCGATTTTCACGACTCTAATCTGTCCCGAGAAGATGGATTTCTTGATGAACAGCGTAAGGTCTCTGGCTCCCGAATCCGCCAACAACTTTTCAAATCTTGTGTTCTCATCGGCGTTCAGGCGGAAACTGTACTTGCGGTCCGCCGGATTGCTCTTGGGTTTTCTGCCTGTTTTGGCCCTTGTTGTTTTCTCCATATACATGAGATTTTTGGTTTGTATTTTTTCTCTTTCGGAATCCACGACTTTGGAGTGGATTCTTCCCGGCTGAAGCCGGGCAAGTTGGTTTTCGTCGGACAAAAGACTTTTTGTCCGACGAAAACACAACTTGCTCTGTTCGCTTGAACAGAGAATCCTCCTTCGTCGGATTGCTGCGCGACGTTCACGGCGTGCTGTGGTCCGGCGAAGTCAGTTCCTTTCCATTGTCTGATTCCGATTTTGCAAAATTAGATAGTGATAACCGATTGATAAACAGCACTTGATATGACATTTGATGACATCTGACGACATCTGATGTCAGGTAGGGAAAATATTAGCGGAAGTTCCAAAAATAGCCGCTACTTTTGGAGCAGTGCATGAGGGCATACATTGTAACCTTACCATGTAAGGTGTACTGCTTGCCTGTCATAGGTGGTGTATGACATGAATGCAATATCATCTGTCAGTGTGCAATGCCATATATACTGTATGGCAATCCTGCATAACGGAATACATTGCATTCGTGCAATACAGTAAGGGGGGCATTGGGGGCTATATTGCATGAATGCAATGCATCCTACATGGCAACACCCTCCGGCAATCGGCAATACTTTGTTGCAATATGGTATGCAATGTATTCATGCAAGCGGACAGGCAGTGCATCATTGCCATCTACCAACGGATGCATTATCATGTAATGAAACAGAAAAATCAAATTCAGACATATATGAAACCAAATTATACACTCTAAATTCAAGCCTATGAAGAGAGATCCTTTATTTGTCGCTTTGAGCAACCAGAAAGGCGGTGTGGGAAAATCCACGTTCACCGTGTTGCTCGCCAGTTATTTCCATTACCAGAAAGGATATAACGTACTTGTGGTGGATTGTGATTATCCACAGCATAGTATCAGTGCCATGCGGGACTGGGAAGTGGGGAATATTGAAAAGAACGTACATCTGCAAAACCAACTGGTGGAACAACTCGGAGCAAGCGGCAGGAAAGCCTACAGCATTCTGAACTCCACCCCGGAGGAAGCCCGGGAAACGGCCGGACGTTTTCTCGAAAAGTCGGAGCTGGATTATGACCTTGTCCTTTTTGACCTCCCCGGTACCGTGAATGTGCCCGGTGTCTTCCAGTCCGTAATCAATATGGACTATGTATTCACTCCGATTACACAGGAAAGGATGGTGATGCGGAGCAGCATGGCTTTTGTCCTTGCCATCAGGGAATACATGCACCGGCATACGGATGTACCCTTGCGTGGCATCCATATGTTCTGGAACCGGATGGACAAGCGTGTTTCCAAAGGCCTGTATAACGGCTATACCGAAATTTTCCGCTCGCTGAAACTGCCGGCACTGGAGACCGTTATTCCAAGTGCGGAACGCTACAACAAAGATTCCGGAATGAAGGGGCAGCTGTTCCGCAGCACCTTGTTCCCCCCTTCTCCTTCCGCACTGAAAGGCAGCAATCTGGATCTGCTGGTTGCGGAGATGGAAACCATACTGAAACTTAAATAGGAATCATCATGGCTACCAAGAGAAGAACAGATTACCAGGTGGACGAGGATGCCCTGAAGCGCATGATGGCGGGGGATGTCACGGCATTGGAGGAAACAGCAGCTCCGGCTGAGACTCCGGAAATAAAGCCCTCCCTTTTCCGGGAGAGACAGGAGAAGAAAACCTCTGCCGGTTCCCCCAAACAGCAAACAAGAAAATTTCCGGATGAGGCATCAGGTGCCGATGAATACCGGCTGCGTTTTCTGGAAGCAAAGCTGACGGGTACCAGAAGGCAGACCTATATCCACGATTCCCTGTATAGGGCGGTCGCCAGGGTGCTGCCGGTCATTGCGCCGGACATGTCCGTCCCGATGTTTCTAAGCAGTGTCCTGTCAGACCATCTGGAAAGGTTCCAGGACATCATCAATGAGATATATAACCAGGAAGCCACACAAAAACCGATAGAATGGAAGAAATAGTTTATTTGTCAATACGGCTCGGCTGTACCGCTTATCTATTATATAAGGTATGGGAGCAGAAAAAGAGAATAGGTGAGATATGTGACTTGCTTTATACTCCCCGTAGTAAGAAACCGGAAATGGAAAAGGATGACCACCGGAATCCGGAGAATACGACAGATGTGATGGGGGCCACCCGTTTTGTCTATCTGGATGAGAATGCCGGAAAGACGGTTGCCCCTTACATGAGCCAGCAGCTGGAAATGGGAAGCGACCTTATCGGCAAGGATGAGGATATTCCGGAAGATGAGGTGGAATGCAAACTGCCTTTGGAGGAGATGAGAATGCTGAAAGAGGAACAGGAGGAGCTGGACAGCCGTTCTCCCGAGGCGGAAACCATTGCTCCGGCAGTCACTCCTGCCGACCTGCTCAATGTAGGTGACGTACTGCTTAATCTGGACGGTGCCGGTTCGGATGAGAATAAATCATACCGGGCCGCCATGACACTGCGTGCCATCCGGGAAACGGACATGTTCGAGCTGTTCTCCTCCCAGGTGGAGAACAAGAAACTGATAGAGGAGCTGATGGAAAGGTATGTGGATGAGGAAGGGAATGCTCTGCCTTTAAAAAAAGAGAGGAACGTTTCCAAACCTGTCGCAGACTGGAGGAAGCT
>OIXV01003334.1_pt1 | contig 11956 bp, 8 predicted proteins | sample 1587771 | NCBI WGS metagenome assembly OIXV01 (sample SAMEA3888893, study PRJEB22519) | human gut metagenome | biome: human gut; feature: human-associated habitat; material: faeces | place: Denmark | collected 2010
AAGGTAGTCAATACGATACTGGTCATCCACCGAGCCGTCCGCTTCGCGCACGTCGATGGCGCCAAAGCCGTTCTCCACAATAAACAGCGGCAGCTGGTAATGGTCCCAGAACCAGTTCAGGGAGTAGCGCAGCCCGACCGGATCAATCTGCCAGCCCCAGTCTGACTTCTGCACGTACGGGTTGGAAACCAGGCTCTTGCTTTCATCGTAATCCAGCTGCGGATTATCATCCGTTGCTTTTGTGGCGAACGACATATAGTAGCTAAAGCCGATATAGTCGACGCAGCCCTGAGTCAGCGCCACGCGGTCTTCTTCGGTGATGTCCAGCGCAAAACCGCGACGCTCGAAGTAGTTCAGCAGGTGCTGCGGATAGCGGCCGCGTACGTGAACGTCGGTAAACCAGTAGCGGCGATGCATGGCGTTCATCGCCATCATCATATCGTTGGGCGCGCAGCTCAGTGGGTAAATCGGACACATGGCGATCATGCAGCCAATCTGCAATGACGGGTTAATTTCGCGGGCGGCTTTAACCGCCAGCGCGCTGGCGACCAGCTCATAGTGCGCCGCCTGAAACATGACCGGCTCGCGGTCCTCCCCCGGCAGATATTTCAGTCCGGAGTTAGTGAACGGCGCAAAATCTTCGTGGAAGTTGGCCTGGTTATTGATCTCATTGAAGGTCATCCAGTACTTCACTTTGTGCTGGTAGCGGGTAAACACCACCTGGGCAAAGCGGACGAAGAAATCAATCAGTTTACGGTTACGCCAGCCGCCGTACTCCGTCACCAGATGGTACGGCATTTCGAAGTGGGAGAGCGTAATCACCGGCTCAATACCGTGCTTCAGGCACTCATCGAACAGGTCGTCGTAAAACTGCAGCCCGGCCTCGTTAGGTTCTTGCTCATCGCCCAGCGGAAAGATGCGCGTCCAGGCAATGGAGGTGCGGAAGCATTTGAAGCCCATTTCGGCAAACAGGCGAATGTCGTCTTTATAGCGATGATAAAAATCGATCGCTTCGTGGTTGGGGTAGTTTTTCCCCGGCAGCACGCCATCGGTGATTTCGCGCGGTACGCCGTGCGCGCCTGCGGTCATCACGTCGGCGACGCTCACCCCTTTACCGCCCTCTTTCCAGCCGCCTTCCAGCTGATGCGCCGCCACCGCGCCGCCCCACAGAAAACCTTCTTTAAATCCGGACATGTTCTCTCCCTATGCGCAGTCGCCGCTCTGCGACCGGTATTGCTGATTGAAATGGTAAACCGCGCCTACCAGCCCGGCATCGTTGCCGTGGCTGACGGTGTCGATATATTCCGCAATGCCAAACCAGGCCAGATGTTCGCGCAGCAGCGCCAGAAAGCCCGGTCGTTCCACAATCCCGCCGCCGATCAAAATCGTTTGTGGGTCGAATAAGTTGACGAGGTTGTAAAGCCCGGTACCCAGGCCGTTAAAGAATTCAGCGACCAGACGTCGACAGGTGGCGTCGCCCGCATCGTAGCGGTCAAAAATCTCTTCGCCAGTGACGTCATCCAGCGCCTTGCCGATATGTTCAGCGTAGCGATGGCGCAACACGCGCAGCGTGCAGTTTTCGTTCATCGAATAGCGCCGCACATCGCGGGTGCCCGGACGCGCGGTTTGCATATAGCCGAACTCGCCGGCGCGGAAGCGCGCGCCGTGGACCAGTTGGTTATTACAGAAAATCGCCCCGCCGATGCCGGTGCCGATAGTCAGGACCAGAAAGTTGCTCATGTCGGCGGCTTTACCCCGCCAGCGCTCGGCCAGCAGCACGCAGTTGGCATCATTCTCAATGGCCACGGGCAGGCGAACCTGCTGCTCAAGCCAGCGTTTGATGGCGAAGTTATCGAATTTACGGATGGCGCCGCCCATTTCGATAAAGCCGGTGTGCGGGTTAACGTAGCCGGGCGCGCTGATTGCCACCCCTTCACACGCCGGGTGAGCGGCGATCCACGCCAGCATCGCCTGCAGGATCTGGTCGCCGTCGCTGTCGACGATGTTCTGCTTTCCTTTCTCCAGCAGCGTGCCTTCGCGCGTCATTACCCCCATTTTTAACGCCGTGCCACCGATATCAAATGCGGCAATGTTCATCCTCAGCTTTCCTCCAGAATCCATCACATTCGCGGTTTATCTCTCCAGAAATCAGGAAAGAAACCGGTTTCACTGGCATGATGATTATTCCCGACAACGCTGGCAAGCAGAAGAATGTACCCGGTTTCATTTTCGTGAACAGTATCAAATTTGCGCACTTAACGGCCGTTTTACATCGGCTGCAAAGCAGGCTCGCAAACGTTTGCTATCCCTGTTAGAATTGTGCCGTTTTTTATTGCTACCGCAAACGCGTGGAGACTTCGCAGTGACCGATAAAACCTCTCTCAGCTATAAAGATGCCGGCGTGGATATTGATGCAGGCAACGCTCTCGTCGACCGTATTAAGGGCGAGGTGAAGAAAACCCGCCGCCCGGAAGTGATGGGTGGACTGGGCGGATTCGGCGCGCTGTGCGCGCTGCCGCAGAAGTATCGCGAACCGGTTCTGGTCTCCGGCACCGACGGCGTCGGCACCAAGCTGCGTCTGGCGATGGACCTCAAGCGTCACGACACTATCGGTATCGACCTGGTCGCTATGTGCGTAAACGACCTCGTGGTTCAGGGCGCAGAGCCGCTGTTCTTCCTTGATTACTACGCGACCGGCAAACTGGATGTCGATACTGCGTCGAGCGTAATCAGCGGCATTGCCGAAGGTTGTCTGCAGTCAGGCTGCGCGCTGGTGGGCGGCGAGACGGCGGAAATGCCGGGCATGTACCACGGCGAAGATTATGACGTGGCCGGTTTCTGCGTTGGGGTGGTAGAAAAATCAGAAATTATCGACGGCAGCAAAGTGGCCGATGGCGACGTGCTGGTGGCGCTGGCTTCCAGCGGCCCGCACTCTAACGGCTACTCTCTGGTGCGCAAAATTATCGAAGTCAGCGGCGTTGATCCGCAAACCACCGATCTCAACGGTAAGCCGCTGGCCGACCATCTGCTGGCGCCGACCCGCATTTATGTGAAATCCGTACTCGACCTGATCGCCAACGTTGACGTGCACGCCATCGCCCACCTGACCGGCGGCGGCTTCTGGGAAAACATCCCGCGCGTGCTGCCGGACAACACCCAGGCGGTCATTGATGAATCCTCCTGGCAGTGGCCGGACGTGTTCAACTGGCTGCAAACCGCGGGTAACGTTAGCAGCCACGAAATGTATCGCACCTTTAACTGCGGCGTCGGCATGGTCATCGCGCTGCCGGCGGAAGCGGCGGATAAAGCCATTGCCTTCCTGAACGACAAAGGTGAAAGCGCGTGGAAAATAGGGTATATCAAAGCCTCTGATTCCGAACAGCGTGTGGTCATTGAATGAAAAACATCGTGGTGCTGATTTCCGGTAACGGTAGCAACCTGCAGGCGATTATTGACGCCTGCGCCCGGAAAAAAATCAACGGCACCCTGCGTGCAGTCTTCAGCAACAAGGCCGACGCGTTCGGCCTTGAGCGCGCGCGCGCGGCCAATATTCCGGCTCACGCGCTCGCCGCCAGCCAGTTTGCCAACCGGGAAGCTTTCGACCGAGAGCTGATGCACGAGATCGATGCTTACGCGCCGGATCTGGTGGTTCTCGCCGGCTACATGCGTATTCTTAGCCCGGCTTTTGTCGCCCACTACCAGGGGCGCATGCTGAATATCCACCCTTCCCTGCTGCCAAAATATCCGGGGCTGCACACCCATCGTCAGGCGCTGGAAAATGGCGATGAGGAGCACGGGACGTCGGTGCATTTTGTGACCGATGAGCTGGACGGAGGTCCGGTGGTTCTGCAGGCAAAGGTACCGGTTTTCGCTGAAGATACCGAGGACGACATTACCGCCCGCGTACAGGCGCAGGAACACGATATCTACCCCCTGGCTATCAGCTGGTTTGTCGACGGCCGCCTGCGCGCGGAAGGAAACGAAGCCTGGCTTGATGATGTTCCTCTTCCACCGCAGGGATATGCGGCAGAAGAGTAAACTTTCCCGCCTCTGGCGTCCGCTGGAGGCGTTTTTCATTAGCTCAGGTTTCCCGCACGGATGACCGCTCGCATTTTTCCAGACACAGCGCTTGCGTATTCCAGCCTGCCGGTAGGGGAACTGGACGCTGCCAATCAAGTTCTCTGATGACTAAATCGGAAACCCCCTGCGCAAACAGGACGGGTAGCCCTCCGGGATAGGGTTCGACTCCCCAGGCCTTTCCCGTTTCTGGGTTGAGGCACCAGGCGTTATCGATACCCATTCCTGTTGGCGAAAAAGGATTACACGGCGGACGAATATCATAATTCCCCTGCCAACCGTGGCAATGCAGTCGCTGGGTAAGCTGAATACTCTCGAGTCGTATTCGGTTGATCATGGAAGGGGTTTCACTGTGCATATTGATGGCGCCTTCACATTCTCCGCAAAGCCCACGAAACTGGATTTGCGTAATCTCACCGGGCTCGATCTGCGGATTCCTGCGGCGCGCGGAGAGGAAAATCGGGTCCGCCTCCCCCCAGTGACAGGCTGGCGCCGCCACACACTCAAAAGTCATGCTGGTAAAGAGCATTCTTCGTAGCCGGCCGCCATCTCGTGAAATCAGGCCGATACCGCGATTCGAATCATAGATAGTGCAGTTGCTGACCACAATATCTTCAATATCTTGCCAGGTTTCCGTGCCGATTTTAAAAGCGCAGCTTTTTGAGCGCAGGGTACAATTGACGATCGTCACCTGACGTAGAGGACGTTGGATAGCCGCCGGTTTATCGGTGGTTTTCAGACAAATTGCATCGTCCGCCGCACTAAAAAAACTATTAGCAACGTGTACCTGCTGACAGCTATCGATATCCAGCGCATCAGTATTTGCCATTGTCAGATCGTTATCGACGGTAATGCCATCCATCACCACCTGTGAACATGAAACAAGATGAATTGTCCACATCGGCGCATGGTGTATACAGATATTTTCCAGCCTGACCCGCTGGCAATTTTCCAGAAGAATCATGCGCGGCCGCTGTTCGGCGGGCGTGCGATAGCCCATATCATCAACCGATGAGGAGAACCAACCATCGGCATTACCGTAAATAGTACCGCCCCCACAAATCGAGATATTTTCGGCATCCTGGGCATAGAGGAAAGCCCGGTCTGAGCACTCTGCGCGGCTTAAGGCCACCGCCTGGGTGAAGTCAGCATAATTATCGCTGACGATGAGTTCTGCACCGGGTGACAACCACAGGCAGGTGTTTGACCCCATGCGTAACCCGCCAAGGTAATATTTTCCACTTTCCACCACCAACGTACCGCCGCCCGCTTGCGATAAGGTATCCAGCGCTTTTTGAAAAATCTCAGTGTCGCGAGTAATACCATCTGCGTGCGGGCGCCAGTTTGAAAGAAAAATGTTCATAGGATTTCCTGAGATGAAATGGGAATGCTATCTGAACACAGTCATTATCGATCGCCGTAGGGCAAAACAGCATCGACATAAGTAATCTGTCGCCGTTCTCACAACGTCCTTTTTTCCCGCAGTTCATCTGTGATTTCGGACACATTTCTTCTCGCTCCTTCCGCAGAAATAGCGATGGCTATCACATTTCATTTTTTCGCCCGTCCTAATACTGCCGGCCATATCACGCTATTTATTTCATTTAATCCGCTTTCTCCGCCCCGCTCTCAGTTCTTAACAAAAGCGCCTTGATGACGATTCCGCAAAATTTTCACCTCTTTTACTGTGCTACTTCCTCTTTACTGACAGAAGAGACAGGAAAAATGACGAGGACAGTAACGGCACCACGGGAAGTAAAAACACGCAATATTCTCTGCTGGGGGATGGGCGATATCTTCGGCAGCGGGGCAATGACGATCACCGGGCTTTGGCTGCTTTATTTTTATATTGAAGTGGCGGGCCTTTTTCCCGCCGCCGCCGCATCCATCTTTGCGATCGCCAAAATTTGGGATGGCATCACCGACCCGATCATGGGTTATATCACCGACAATATTCGCACGCGCTGGGGGCGACGCCGAATATTCTTTATTATCGGCGCGCCGCTCTCCTTTTGCTTTGCCCTGATGTGGGTAAGCGGTTTTGGCTATGCCTGGTATCTTGGTACTTATTTGTTATTCAGCACCGTTTTTACCCTCTTGATGGTGCCCTACGATACGCTGCCTGCGGAGATGACATCGCGTTACGATCTGCGTTCAAAAATGTCTGGCGCGCGGATGCTATTTGCCCAGGCGACAGCGTTTTTATCTGCACTTATCCCAGGACAAATTTTGGCGCACGTCGCCGATAAATCGCAGGCATTTTTATATATCGGCCTGGTCTTTTCCGTACTCTTCGCCCTACCGTGGATCTTCGTTTGGCGGGGAACCTGGGAACGGGAGAATCTCCCGCCGCCTTCGGCTCAGCGCGGGATGGGGAAAACAATTATCTCGCTGTATCGAGAAATGGCTTCAACTTTCCGTTTACGTACTTTTCGCATTCACATCATGATGTACGTTGGCGGAGCCGTCGCCCTGGATATTTTCGGCTCGCTGTTTATGCACTATCTTACATATGTACTTCAGGTCGGCGCATCCTTAGCTTCCCAGGCAATGAGCCTGATGACGCTATTTCAATTTTTTGCCATCCCTTTCTTTACCTGGCTTTGTATTCGCATCGGCAACGGCAACGCCTACAAACTGGCAATTGCACTGATTATGTGCGCTCTACTGTGGTTCAGCCAGCTTTCCGCCTCCATTAGCCATTTATCAGGATTCTTATTCGGCGGGGCCATCGTGATGGGCATCGCACGCGGCGGAACCTATCTTATCCCATGGAACGTCTACAACTTTTTACCTGATGTGGATGAAGCTTATACCGGCGTCAGACGTGAAGGCATTTACGCGGGCGTCATGATGCTAACGCGCAAATTTTCCCAGGCGCTGGCCCTGTTTATTGTTGGACTGGCGCTGGAGGCGTTTGGCTTTACCAAAGGCGCAGAGTCGCAAGATGCCGCCGCGCTAAACGGCATCTGGTGGGTATTCCTTATCGGACCGGGTTTACTCACTCTGCTGGCGATGTACGGCGCGTTTCGCTTTCGTCTAAGCCAGGAGTGTCATAAGACGCTTACCTTCGAGCTAGAGCGTCTGCGGTCTGGCGGTAAACCCGAAGATGCATCAACGCAGGTACGACAAACCGTAGAGTTACTTACCGGGCATCCGCATATGAATACCCACTGGCAGCATACAGCTGAAACGACAACGCAAGGGAATCTCTATGTCGCAGAAAATAAGCCATCCTGAAATCATCCGTCTTATCGAAAAACTGATCGATAGCCTCACCGCAATTCAGGATGACAATGGTCAATTCCTGCAGCGCCTGCCTGACGGGCGCGTGATTGATACAAAAGGCTGGGCTGGATGGGAATGGACACATGGTATCGGCTTGTTTGGTCTCTACCGCTACCATGAACTTACCGGCTCATCTCGCGCCAGGCAGATTATTGACGACTGGTTCAGCGCCCGTTTCGCCGAAGGAACGCCGGAGAAGAATATTAATACCGCGATCCCTTTTTTGACGCTTGCCAGTCGCTACCAGCAGGACGCGCGTCACGAATGGCGCGCGTATCTGGAAGTGTGGGGAGATGCGCTTTATCGTCAGATTCCGCGCACTGATGAAGGCTGCATGCAGCATGTCACCTACGAAAACGCGCATTATCAGCAAATCTGGGATGACACCTTGATGATGGCGGTCCTGCCTCTGGCCAGGATTGGGCTTTTATTGCAAAAACCTTACTGGGTAGAAGAAGCAAAATTTCAATTTCTACAGCACATTCACTACCTTACGGATAGAAAAAGTGGTTTATGGTTTCACGGCTGGAATTTCGACGGCAGGCATCATTTTGCCGGTGCCCGATGGGCTCGTGGCAATAGCTGGATAACACTGGCGATTCCTGAACTACTGGAAATGCTCAATCTTGATGAGCATGACGCCTTCTATCGCCAGCTCTGTAACATCCTGCAGGGCCAGGTGTCCGCCCTCGCCCGCTGTCAATGTGAAAACGGGCTATGGCCGACGCTATTAGATGATGCAACAAGCTACGCTGAAGCCTCAGCAACAGGGGGATTCGCAGCCGGTATCCTGAAAGCGATACGTCTCGGCTACCTAGACGACAGCTATCTACCCGTTGCCGAACGAGCAATCGCAGGCATTATTGAGCATATCTCGCCGGAGGGAGAATTAACCCAGGTTTCATTTGGCACGGCAATGGGACACGACCTTGACCATTACCGACGAATCCCCCTAACTGCGATGCCATATGGCCAGGCGCTGGCGATGCTCAGCCTGGTCGAGGCTTTATACCGCACGCGTTAATACCTAATGCCTGAGTGCCGATAGTTCGCTACTCAGGCTATCAGCCAGGCTACGAACCCGACCCGCATCGAACATGATATAAAACCCAGGCGATGCTTCGTTCATCTGCTGGCAAAGCATCTCCATTTCGGATGCCCCCTGATACAACGCCTGCACGTTGATATGGCAGATTTCTCTCATACTCCAGCTATTCTCCACCTCACGAGCAAAATGCAGCGTAAAAAAAGCTTTCTGTGCATGCGTGAACAGCTGACAGTAGAGTGCGAGCCCCCGCCATTCATTCTGCCAGAGCCGATAGAGCGCCGTGGGAAACGCGGCATTCTCGGCAAACTCCAGCGCCTGCGCGCATAGCTTCAGGGCATCTGCCGCTACCTCATCCTTCTCTTGCGCAATTCGCGTGAGGTTTTCCATCGATATTTGCGGATCGTCACGCGTGAAGTGGATATCCTTGGCCGACCCCGGCAGCCAGTGATTACGCGCCAGCTGGCTGTACAAACTCCATACTGCCTGACCATAGCTTTCCGGTAGCTGACTATGGCGGTGAAAAACGTGATCGCGAACATAAATCGCCTGGTAAAGCACCTCCGTTGCCTGCTCAAGTAGCTGCTGAAAACGGCGGGCGACTGTAACATCGGGGCACCAGCCGTAACGCTCAGCCAGCCAGAGATCCAACAGCTGCTCCTGGGTCTTTCCCGCACCATGACCTAACAGCTGGCTACAGGCAAACAGATTGCATTCGCTTAACGTTTCCGGTATCCAGTGGTTATCAACGCTCTCCCAACTGGTTTTGCATATCGCACCGGTGATTCTGGGATTCGCGCTTTGGCACCACAGCAGTCGGCCTTTTAACTCATCAATGCGCAAGAAAGGCATAACGCCCCAGCCCACCTCTTCGCCTGCTAAATCAATATCAACCCAGACGTCTCGCATAGTGACCTGAAGCAGTGCGGGATTATTTGGAAATGCTGGCCAGAAACGTTCTGGCGTTAACTTGATCGATACCGAAACGGTTGGCGGAAGCGGCTCGATAGCATCGAGAACGGTACCAAGATCATCATTACTTGCAGGGAAAACCCGCAAAACCAGATGTTTATTTTGTGCGGTAACCACCTGGCTGAGCGCTTGAAAACAACGGCGATAGAGCACAAAGCTTTGCGACGGTTGCCGGGTATTTTCAGGCTCATCCCTGGCGTTTATATCCCATTTAGGGCGCGTAATCGGCAATAAACCATCGGTGCTGGAAAGCGCAATAATTAGCCCTGTTAAAGCTGGAATTCCCTGACAAACGCCGCGAATTTTGTCTGTCAGCCAGCGGCTCCAGAAATCCACATCAAAAAGGATCCCTTGCTGGTTATCCAGTAGATACTTATGCGACAACAGCAATTCCGTTGGGAAATCCAGCTCTTTTGCCTGTAAATAAAATCGCAGCCCCTGCTCGCGGCAATACATGGCGAGACGATTAAGGTAGATACAGCGCGCTCTCTGCTGGCTGGAAACGCTATCGTTATAGTGAAAAGGCGTATATCCCTTCGGGGACACCAGCTTACCGAAGAGATCTGCCTGCCCCACCACGATAGTATTAAAGCCATGCTGAGAGGCATACCTGACCAGATTGCATACCGATGACCAGTTCCATATATCCTGATTATTCAGTTCTAACGCTCGCGTCTCCCACATGGTTTTGCTCCTGAATCTCACCTTGCCTTGAACATAACGTAAGTCGCGAAAATCGTCTGTTTTTCTTCGCTATATACTGAAAGAAAACAGTCATACTTCTTTGACATAATTGGACATTCAGTGGCAAAGCTCGCCATAATGAAATAGCAACATACATCTACCGGAGTGTGAGCTGTAATGGGCCAGGAAAAGCTATACATCGAAAAAGAACTCAGCTGGTTATCCTTTAACGAGCGCGTACTTCAGGAAGCGGCGGACAAAAGCAACCCGCTGATTGAGCGCATGCGCTTTTTGGGAATTTACTCCAACAACCTCGATGAATTTTATAAAGTGCGCTTTGCCGAGCTGAAGCGCCGCATCATCATCAGCGAAGAACAAGGCAGTACCGCACACTCTCGCCATCTGCTGGGCAAAATTCAGGCCCGCGTGCTCAAGGCCGATCAGGAGTTTGACGGCTTATACAACGAGCTGCTGTTGGAAATGGCGCGTAACCAGATTTTCCTGATCAACGAACGCCAGCTCTCCGTCAACCAGCAGTCCTGGCTGCGTAACTACTTCAAGCTGTATCTTCGTCAGCACATCACGCCAATCCTGATTAACCGCGAAACGGATCTGGTGCAGTTCCTGAAGGATGATTACACCTACCTGGCCGTCGAGATTATTCGCGGGGATACCATCAATTACGCGCTGCTTGAAATTCCGTCAGACAAGGTGCCGCGTTTTGTGAACCTGCCGCCGGAAGCGCCTCGCCGCCGCAAGCCGATGATTCTGTTAGATAACATCCTGCGCTACTGCCTAGATGATATCTTCAAGGGCTTTTTTGATTACGACGCGCTGAACGCCTACTCGATGAAAATGACCCGTGACGCCGAATACGATCTGGTGCACGAGATGGAATCGAGCCTGATGGAGCTGATGTCCTCCAGCCTGAAACAGCGTCTGACCGCCGAGCCGGTGCGCTTCGTTTATCAGCGCGATATGCCCGACGCGATGGTCGAAATGCTGCGCGATAAGCTCTCCATCTCCAACTACGATTCAATGCTGCCGGGCGGTCGTTACCACAACTTTAAAGACTTTATCGGCTTCCCGAACGTCGGCAAAGCCAATCTGGTCAACAAACCGATGCCGCGTCTGCGTCATCTGTGGTTTGATAAATTCCGCAACGGCTTTGACGCAATCCGCGAACGCGACGTGCTGCTTTACTACCCGTACCATACGTTTGAACACGTCCTTGAGCTGCTGCGCCAGGCCTCTTTCGACCCAAGCGTGCTGGCTATCAAAATCAACATCTACCGCGTCGCGAAAGATTCACGGATTATCGACTCGATGATTCACGCCGCCCATAACGGTAAGAAAGTGACGGTGGTCGTGGAGCTGCAGGCGCGTTTCGATGAAGAAGCCAATATTCATTGGGCTAAACGCCTGACCGAAGCCGGCGTGCACGTTATCTTCTCCGCGCCGGGCCTCAAGATCCACGCCAAGCTGTTCCTGGTTTCGCGCAAAGAGGGCGATGAAGTCGTGCGCTATGCGCATATCGGCACCGGCAACTTTAACGAAAAAACCGCCCGTCTTTACACCGACTACTCGCTGCTGACCGCCGATGCGCGCATCACCAATGAAGTCCGCCGGGTATTTAACTTTATCGAAAACCCCTACCGCCCGGTCAGCTTCGATTATCTGCTGGTGTCGCCGCAAAACTCGCGTCGCCTGCTTTATGAGATGATCGATCGTGAAATCGCCAACGCGCAAAATGGTCAGCCGTCGGGCATCATGCTGAAGCTGAACAACCTGGTCGATAAGGGGCTGGTAGACCGTCTCTACGCCGCTTCCAGCTCCGGCGTGCCGGTTAATTTGCTTATTCGCGGTATGTGCTCGCTGATCCCCGGTCTG
>OIXV01003335.1_pt1 | contig 11954 bp, 7 predicted proteins | sample 1587771 | NCBI WGS metagenome assembly OIXV01 (sample SAMEA3888893, study PRJEB22519) | human gut metagenome | biome: human gut; feature: human-associated habitat; material: faeces | place: Denmark | collected 2010
GCGAACGTAGAAGTTTCGCAAGAATCAGTGAAGTGCTGGAATTACCAAATTTGATCGAAATTCAAACAGACTCGTACCAATGGTTCTTAGATGAAGGACTAAGAGAAATGTTTGAAGACATTTTGCCAATCGATGATTTTAACGGCAATCTATCTTTGGAATTTGTGGATTATGAATTGAAAGAACCTAAGTATACTGTAGCAGAAGCTCGCGCACATGATGCCAATTATTCTGCGCCATTACATGTCACTTTGCGTTTAACAAACCGTGAAACTGGTGAAATCAAAGCACAAGAAGTATTCTTTGGTGATTTCCCATTAATGACAGAACAAGGAACATTTATCATCAACGGGGCAGAACGAGTAATCGTTTCTCAGTTGGTTCGTTCACCAGGCGTTTATTTCCATGGGAAAGTCGACAAAAACGGAAAAGAAGGATTCGGTTCAACTGTAATCCCTAACCGTGGTGCTTGGCTAGAAATGGAAACTGATGCAAAAGATATTTCTTACGTACGTATCGACCGTACACGTAAGATTCCATTGACTGTTTTAGTTCGGGCTTTAGGATTTGGCTCAGATGATACGATCTTTGAAATCTTCGGCGACAGTGAAACATTACGTAATACGATCGAAAAAGATTTGCACAAAAATGCAAGCGACTCAAGAACAGAAGAAGGTTTGAAAGACGTTTATGAACGTTTACGTCCAGGCGAACCTAAAACAGCGGATAGCTCACGTAACCTATTGAACGCTCGTTTCTTCGATCCAAAACGTTACGACTTAGCAAATGTTGGTCGTTACAAAGTAAACAAAAAATTAGACTTGAAAACACGTCTATTGAATTTGACTCTAGCAGAAACATTGGTCGATCCAGAAACTGGCGAGATCATTGTTGAAAAAGGAACTGTTTTGACTCACCAAGTGATGGAAACACTTGCTCCTTTCATCGAAAATGGCTTGAATTCAGTGACTTACTACCCATCAGAAGACGGTGTAGTGACTGATCCAATGACTGTCCAAGTGATCAAAGTCTTTTCACCAAAAGATCCAGAGCGTGAAGTAAATGTCATCGGTAATGGCTATCCAGAAGCACCTGTGAAAACAGTGCGTCCAGCAGATATCATTGCTTCAATGAGCTACTTCTTGAACTTGATGGAAGGCATCGGCAATGTAGACGATATCGACCATTTAGGAAACCGTCGTATCCGTTCAGTCGGCGAACTTTTACAAAATCAATTCCGTATCGGGTTAGCTCGTATGGAACGTGTGGTACGTGAAAGAATGTCGATCCAAGATACAGAAACATTGACACCACAACAATTGATCAATATCCGACCAGTTGTCGCAAGTATCAAAGAATTCTTTGGTTCTTCTCAGTTGTCACAGTTCATGGACCAAACGAATCCTCTTGGCGAATTGACACACAAACGTCGTCTTTCAGCCTTAGGACCTGGTGGTTTGACACGTGACCGTGCGGGTTATGAAGTCCGTGACGTTCACTATTCTCACTATGGCCGTATGTGTCCGATCGAAACGCCTGAAGGTCCGAATATTGGATTGATCAATAGTTTATCTAGCTATGCAAAAGTAAACAAATTTGGATTTATTGAAACTCCTTATCGTCGTGTTGACCGTCAAACGGGTCGTGTAACAGACCAAATCGATTATTTGACAGCCGATATCGAAGACCATTACATCGTTGCCCAAGCAAACAGCCCATTGAATGAAGATGGCACATTTGCTCAAGACGTAGTTATGGCTCGTGCACAAAGTGAAAACTTAGAAGTGTCAATCGATAAAGTCGACTATATGGACGTTTCTCCTAAACAAGTAGTTGCGGTAGCGACAGCATGTATTCCTTTCTTGGAAAACGATGACTCCAACCGTGCCTTGATGGGTGCCAACATGCAGCGACAAGCTGTACCGTTGATCAATCCACAAGCTCCATGGGTTGGTACTGGTATGGAATATAAATCAGCACATGACTCAGGTGCTGCATTATTATGTAAACACGATGGAGTAGTTGAATTCGTTGATGCTTCTCAAATCCGTGTTCGTCGTGATAATGGTGCATTAGATAAATATGATATTACGAAGTTCCGCCGTTCAAACTCAGGAACAAGTTACAACCAACGACCAATCGTTCATTTAGGCGAAAAAGTTGAAAAAGGCGATACATTAGCTGATGGACCTTCTATGGAACAAGGTGAAATGGCTTTAGGACAAAACGTTCTTGTCGGTTTCATGACTTGGGAAGGGTATAACTATGAAGATGCGATCATCATGAGCCGTCGTTTGGTAAAAGATGATGTGTATACTTCGATCCATATTGAAGAATATGAATCAGAAGCTCGTGATACAAAATTAGGACCAGAAGAAATCACTCGCGAAATCCCTAACGTTGGGGAAGACGCATTGAAAGATTTAGACGAAATGGGTATCATCCGTATCGGTGCAGAAGTGAAAGATGGAGATCTACTTGTTGGTAAAGTTACGCCAAAAGGGGTTACTGAACTATCAGCAGAAGAACGTCTATTGCATGCGATCTTTGGTGAAAAAGCTCGTGAAGTCCGCGACACTTCTTTACGTGTACCACATGGCGGTGGCGGGATCGTTCACGATGTGAAGATCTTTACTCGTGAAGCTGGCGATGAATTGTCACCAGGTGTAAACATGTTAGTTCGTGTCTATATCGTTCAAAAACGTAAAATCCATGAAGGGGATAAAATGGCCGGTCGTCACGGTAATAAAGGGGTTGTTTCCCGTATTATGCCGGAAGAAGATATGCCATTCTTACCAGATGGAACACCGATCGATATCATGTTGAATCCTCTAGGGGTGCCATCACGTATGAATATCGGACAAGTATTGGAATTGCATTTAGGGATGGCTGCTCGTCAACTAGGCATCCACGTTGCAACACCAGTCTTTGATGGTGCAAGTGATGAAGACGTTTGGGAAACTGTTCGTGAAGCTGGTATGGCTAGCGATGCGAAGACTGTTCTTTATGACGGTCGTACTGGTGAACCATTTGATGGCCGTGTGTCTGTCGGCGTGATGTACATGATCAAGCTTGCCCACATGGTTGATGATAAATTGCATGCTCGTTCAATTGGACCTTACTCATTGGTTACACAACAACCGTTGGGTGGTAAAGCACAATTTGGTGGACAACGTTTTGGGGAAATGGAAGTTTGGGCACTGGAAGCTTACGGTGCAGCATATACCTTACAAGAAATCTTGACTTACAAATCAGATGATGTTGTCGGTCGTGTGAAAACATACGAAGCAATTGTTAAGGGTGAACCAATTCCAAAACCAGGCGTTCCAGAATCATTCCGAGTATTAGTAAAAGAATTACAATCACTTGGTTTGGATATGCGTGTCTTGGATATCAAGGATGCTGAAATCGAACTTCGTGATATGGATGACGAAGACGATGATTTGATCACCGTTGATGCATTGACTAAATTTGCGGAACAACAAACTGCAAAAGAGCTAGAGAAAAAAGCTGCAGAACAAGTAGAAGATGAACGACAAGATGTCATCCAAAACTTTGAAACCGCAGAAGATAAATTAGACTAATCCGGTCTATGAGCTGTAAGGCGGTCGATGATCAGCCGCCTTGCGGTTTTGCCATTAAACGAAATGGAGGGAACCCCTTTTGATCGATGTAAATAAATTCGAAAGTATGCAAATAGGTTTGGCTTCTCCCGAAAAAATCAGAAGCTGGTCTTACGGTGAAGTAAAAAAACCTGAGACGATTAACTATCGTACCTTAAAACCTGAACGCGAAGGGTTGTTCTGTGAGCGGATTTTTGGTCCTACAAAAGACTGGGAATGTGCCTGCGGAAAATACAAACGTATCCGTTATAAAGGAATCGTTTGTGATCGATGCGGTGTGGAAGTCACACGTTCAAAAGTTCGTCGTGAACGTATGGGACACATTGAATTAGCAGCACCTGTTTCACATATCTGGTACTTTAAAGGTATTCCTTCTCGTATGGGTCTTGTATTAGACATGAGCCCACGCGCACTAGAAGAAATCATTTACTTTGCTTCATATGTGGTCATCGAACCTGGAAACACAAACTTAGAGAAAAAACAATTGTTGACTGAACGCGAATACCGTGAAAAACGTGAACAATATGGACAAGAATTCCAAGCAGCTATGGGAGCAGAAGCAATCAAACAATTACTTGATAATGTTGATTTAGATGCTGAAGCAGCTGAATTAAAAGAAGAATTGAAATCTGCACAAGGACAAAAACGTACACGTGCGATCCGTCGTTTGGACATTTTAGAAGCTTTCCGTGCTTCAGGAAATGAACCAAGCTGGATGGTCATGGATGTTATCCCTGTCATCCCGCCAGATCTACGTCCAATGGTCCAATTAGAAGGTGGCCGTTTTGCGACAAGTGACTTGAACGACCTTTACCGTCGAGTAATCAACCGTAATAACCGTTTGAAACGTTTGTTAGACTTGAACGCTCCTGGGATCATCGTTCAAAATGAAAAACGTATGTTACAAGAAGCTGTTGACGCATTGATTGATAATGGTCGTCGTGGCCGTCCAGTTACTGGACCAGGTAACCGCCCATTGAAATCTCTTTCTCATATGTTGAAAGGGAAACAAGGTCGTTTCCGTCAAAACTTACTTGGTAAACGTGTGGACTATTCAGGTCGTTCGGTTATCGTTGTTGGACCATTCTTGAAAATGTATCAATGTGGTCTACCAAAAGAAATGGCGATCGAATTATTCAAACCATTTGTGATGCGTGAACTTGTTCAACGTGAACTTGCTTCAAATATCAAAAATGCGAAACGTAAAATCGAGCGTCAAGAAGACGAAGTTTGGGATGTCCTAGAAGACGTAATCAAAGAACACCCAGTTTTACTTAACCGGGCACCTACGCTTCACAGACTTGGTATCCAAGCATTTGAACCAGTATTAGTTCAAGGTCGTGCAATCCGTTTGCATCCACTTGTATGTGAAGCTTACAATGCCGATTTCGATGGAGACCAAATGGCTGTCCACGTACCATTGAATGAAGAAGCACAAGCAGAAGCACGTATGTTGATGCTCGCTGCTCAAAACATTTTGAATCCAAAAGACGGTAAACCAGTTGTAACTCCTTCTCAAGATATGGTTTTAGGTAACTACTACCTAACGATGGAAGAAGAAGGACGTGAAGGCGAAGGTATGGTCTTCCGTGATCAAAATGAAGCCGTGATCGCATGGCGTAATGGCTACGTTCATTTACACTCACGTATCGGTGTGAACCCTAATTCATTAGGTGAAAAACCATTCACTGAATGGCAAAAAGAACGTACGATGATCACAACTGTTGGTAAGATCATCTTTAATGAAATCATGCCACCAGAATTCCCTTACTTGAATGAACCTACTGACTTCAACTTAACAGTCCAAACACCGGATAAATATTTTGTTGAAGCAGGTACAGATATTCCTGCACACATCAAAGAGCAAGAATTAGTCTTACCATTCAAGAAGAAAAACTTAGGAAATATCATCGCAGAAGTCTTCAAACGTTTCAAAGTAACAGAAACTTCTAAGATGCTTGACCGTATGAAAGACTTAGGGTACAAACATTCCACTCATGCTGGTATCACAGTGGGTATCGCAGATATCAGTGTACTAGATGAAAAACAAGGAATCATTGAAAATGCCCATAAACAAGTTGAAACAATCACTAAACAATTCCGTCGTGGGTTGATTACTGATGATGAACGTTATGAACGCGTAATCGCTGTTTGGAACGCTGCCAAAGACAACATCCAACAAAAACTGATGGAAAGTCTAGAAGCGAAAAACCCAATCTTCATGATGTCTGATTCTGGAGCCCGTGGTAACATCTCCAACTTTACACAGCTTGCTGGTATGCGTGGATTGATGGCTGCCCCTAACGGACGAATCATGGAATTGCCGATCATTTCAAACTTCCGTGAAGGACTATCTGTCTTGGAAATGTTTATCTCTACTCACGGAGCGCGTAAAGGAATGACTGATACAGCCTTGAAGACAGCCGATTCAGGTTATCTAACTCGTCGTTTAGTAGACGTTGCCCAAGACGTAATCATTCGTGAAGAAGATTGCGGTACAGATCGAGGGCTTGAAATTCAAGCGATTCGTGAAGGAAACGAAATCATTGAATCACTAGAAGATCGTTTGATTGGACGTTACACACGTAAAGAAGTCCGTCATCCTGAAACAAATGAAGTGATCATTGCTGGAAATCAATTGATTTCAGAAGACGTTGCAAAACAAATCGTTGATGCAGGTGTTGAAACAGTAACGATCCGTTCAGTCTTCACATGTAACACAAAACACGGCGTCTGCAAACATTGTTATGGACGTAACTTGGCAACTGGCTCTGACGTTGAAGTCGGAGAAGCAGTTGGTACGATCGCCGCTCAATCAATCGGTGAACCAGGTACTCAGTTAACAATGCGTACGTTCCATACGGGTGGGGTTGCCGGAGACGATATCACTCAAGGGCTTCCTCGTGTCCAAGAAATTTTTGAAGCACGTAATCCGAAAGGGCAAGCCGTGATCACAGAAGTAACTGGAGATGTCATCGACATTTCAGAAGACGCTGCGACACGTACAAAAGAAGTAACGATCAAAGGGAAAACAGATACACGTACGTATACTGTTCCTTATACAGCTCGTATGAAAGTTGCTGAAGGCGATATGATCCATCGTGGAGCACCATTGACAGAAGGTTCGATCGATCCTAAGCAATTGTTACAAGTCCGCGATGTATTGTCTGTTGAAAACTACTTGCTACGTGAAGTACAACGCGTATACCGTATGCAAGGGGTAGAAATCGGAGACAAACATATCGAAGTAATGGTTCGTCAAATGTTGCGTAAAGTTCGCGTAATGGACCCAGGTGATACAGAAATCTTACCAGGAACATTATTAGATATCGCAGATTTCAAAGACCAAAACTACAATACGTTAGTAGCCGGCGGTGTTCCTGCAACATCTCGTCCAGTCTTACTAGGTATTACAAAAGCTTCATTAGAAACAAACAGCTTCTTATCTGCTGCATCATTCCAAGAAACAACTCGTGTCTTGACGGATGCCGCTATCAGAGGGAAGAAAGATCCACTTCTTGGTTTGAAAGAAAATGTTATCATCGGTAAGATCATCCCAGCTGGTACTGGTATGTCACGTTACCGCAACATGGAACCAAAAGAAGTCGGTGTAGCAAGTGAAAATGTTTATAGTATTTCAGACATCGAAGCACAAATGGCTGCAGAAGATGCAATGAATGAACAAAAATAAGCATAACGTGTAAGTAAAGCGGTCGGAACAGAAGGATTCATCAAGAAATGGCTTCTGTTCTCCCTTGTTACTCGAACTAGAGGGTGTGATAAAATCTATCACATCCTCTTTTTTTTTGAATAAAATAGTGGTCCAGTTCATTGGAACATAAACAGAAATTTATTGAAGCGAATTCTAGCTATGCTCATCTTGTGAGTCATTTTACAGATAAATCGTCCTAGAGTTTATCAAATGATTTTAAAAAATTGTGGATAAAAAAGTAGGAAGAAGCTATCAACAGTCAGTAGGAAACACAAAAAGTTACACGAAAAATAAATCCACAGGTGGATAAGTTTTTTTCAATAATTATCCACAATATCAAAAAATTGAGTCTGGAATAGGCAGTAGGAAAAACAGGAATAAAGCAGCTTTTTGAATACCCTGGTAGGGTAATTTAAGCAAATCAATAGGACTTTCATCTAAAATGAGTATGATAAAAGGAAAGGAGTTGATCATTATGGCAGTAAAAAAAGCGGTATTTGCCGGAGGATGTTTCTGGTGTATGGTAAAACCATTTGAAACGCAACCAGGTATTTTCTCTGTTGTTTCAGGTTATACAGGTGGTCACGTACCGAATCCAACATATGAACAAGTGACAACAGGAACAACAGGACATACGGAGGCCGTGGAGATCGCCTATGATCCTGACATCATCAGCTATGAACAACTGGTGGAGATCTATTGGCAACAAACCGATCCGACCGATGCGTTAGGACAGTTTGCAGATCGAGGGGATTCCTACCGGCCAGTCATTTATTATGGGAATGAAGAAGAGCGGGAAATAGCGGAAAAATCAAAACAAAAACTGCAAGATAGTGGTCGATTCGATAAACCGATCGTAACGAAAATCGAACCTAAAAGCGACTTTTATCCAGCAGAAGAATACCATCAAGATTATTATAGGAAAAACAAAGTACATTATCAGCTATACCGTGAAGGCTCTGGTCGTGGAGGCTTTTTGAGAAAGCATTGGGGCGATAAAAAGAGCTAAAAAAGATAGAGTCTGGGACAAATCTAAAAATCAGTTTTGCTACAGACTCTCGAATAAACGAAAGTCCAAAAGTCAGGTTTTCCTCTCCAATTTCTCAAACCTAAATGACTTTTTTCTCGACCTCTATGTTCGGCCGACAGCTAGGGTGCAACTAGATGTCGGCTTTTTCATTGCTGTAGTATCGCGTTATCCAATATGTTGGACAACGAGTAAAGCCACACTTAAAAAAGGCAGAAAGGGTAACTTTGTGATCTTCTTTTGAAAGAAGAAATGAGTGCAGAGCATAAAACAAATTCCTAAGGCACTAGCAATCAAGACTAAGTACAGTAATTGTACTAGTAAGAGTTGTCCGCTCCAACACCATACAACCAATGAATCGCCGGAACCTAAATAATCAGTAGCATAAAAAATCAAAAGACTACTGACAATCGATAGGATCAAAACCGTCGTGAATTGAAAATGCCCAGTAAGGAACCAATAACACCACAAAATGATCCAAATAAGGTAAAGTATCCTAGAATCAATGAAGAGATAAAAACAATCCATCAGTGAGAGCAAAAAAGCAGAAAGTATCCAAAAAAGGAGCATTGGATCCGTACTTGGTGCGTAGTGGAAGAACCAAACAAAGATCCCGCCACAAGCCAGTTCAGCTAAAAAATAGCTTTGGGGTAAGGGAACATGGCAAGAGCGACAGCGAAATCGTTGCAAGCAGATCGAAAGCAAAGGAATCAATTCATACCATGTCAAAAAATGGTGGCAGTTGACACAATGTGATCTGGGAGAAATAATAGAATGACCTTGGGGAATCCGTTGTGCCGACAAACATAAGAAAGAACCAACACAACAACCAATGACAACAGACAGTAACATGAATGTATCCTCCTTTTGGGTAAGATACGTCAGTAATGCTCCAATTTTTTCGTAATTTTTAGTAGAGGTGATAAAATGAATATCTCAATTGGCATAGATATTGGCACCACCCAAACCAAAGCAGTCGCCTTCGATGAACAAGCACAAGTCATCGATTCAGCGTACTTTCCCTATCCCTTGATCCAAGAACGACCAGGGATGGCAGAACAAGATCAAGAACTGATTTTCCATGCTGTTTGTACGGTGATTCAGCAATTGACTGAACGGTTCTCTAAAGAAGCAACGATTGACGTCATTTCCTTCTCATCAGCAATGCACAGTTTGATTTTGTGCGATGAACAAATGGTGCCACTTACCCGAATGATCACTTGGGCAGATACACGTGCTGTGGAACAGGCAGAAAGATTGAAGAACACTCCACTAGGTCTAAGCATCTACCAACAAACAGGTACGCCGCTTCATCCAATGACGCCATTCGCAAAAATCAAATGGTTACAAGAAACACAACCAGAACTAATCGAACGTACCGCGTATTATATCGGGATCAAAGAATATATCATTTATCGTTTGTTTGGTAAGCTCATAACAGATTATAGTACAGCCTCTGGCACAGGATACTTCGATATCCATCAGTTCAGATGGGCAAAAGAAGTGCTGGATTACTTAAATATCAGTGAAAAACAGTTGCCTGAAATAGCTCCACCCACCATGAAGATGCCAAAACTTCAAGCAGAGATGCAAGAAATATTGAAACTTAAAAATGATATATCATTTGTTTTGGGCGGTGCAGATGGTCCGCTCTCAAATTTAGGATTAGGTGCATTTGGGGAGGATATTGCCGCATTAACGGTCGGGACGAGTGGTGCTATCCGATTTATAACAGATCATCCACAGTTGCACCCAGATATGGAGACCTTTTGTTACGTATTGGATCAAAGCCATTGGGTCGTTGGTGGGGCAACAAGTAATGGCGCAGGGATCTTTGATTGGGCAAGTCAAACCTTGATGCAGGAAGTCACGCAACAAGCGATTGCGCAAGGAGACAATCCTTACGATGCCCTGCTCTCAGCAATTGCTTTTGTCCCTCCAGGAGCAAACGGCTTACTTTTCCAACCTTATTTATTAGGAGAAAGAGCGCCACTATGGGATGCAGAGGCTTCTGGAAGCTTCTTAGGTCTCCAACGGCACCACACAGAAAAAGAAATGATGCGGGCAATCTTAGAGGGAATCTGTCTCAACTTGAAACGGATCTTGGAAGGGATCTGCCAAGAAGGTCAGCTATCTGAACTACGAGCGACAGGTGGATTTGCTCGATCCTATGTTTTTCGTCAACTCATGGCAGATGTCTTAGGCTATCCACTCGTCTTTCCAACTGTTTCTGAGGCCTCCGCTTTAGGGGCTGTTTTTCTAGGCTGGCAGAGCCTAGGGAAAATCAAGGAATTAAATGAAGGCAAAAAATGGATCAAATTAGAGACCCAAGTTCCCGTACAGAAAAATATCCACGAGATCTATGAAATCATTTATCCGACATTCGTTGATACACAACAACAATTAGCCAGTACCTATAAACAACTAGCACACCTTCGCCAATCATTAGCCAGAACATGATACCCAAAAAATGAAATCTAATAGATTGAGATGAACCAAAGATGCGATAAATGGGAAAGCGCTAGGGAACAGAGTTTGAAAAAAAGAATCGTTCTCTGTTGAAAATCATTCTCAAGTAAATGGTTTCATTGTACTTTTGTCTCAAAGTTTACTATGCTTTTAATGTAAATAAAAGTTAGGAGGAAACCAGAAAATGAAATTCCAACAAACCAAAGAAGTATTAAATCAGTTAGTCGCAGATTTGAGTCAAATGTCTGTTGTGGTTCATCAAACACATTGGTACATGAGAGGGCCTGGCTTCTTGACGTTGCACCCAATGATGGATGAGTTCATGGATGATTTAAATGAACAATTGGATGAAATCTCAGAACGTTTGATCACGTTAGATGGCTCACCTTACTCAACTTTACGGGAATTTGCTGACAATACAAAAATCCCTGATGAAGTAGGTCGTTGGGACCGTACAATCCCAGAACGCTTAGAAACACTTGTTAAAGGCTATCGCTACTTAGCAGACCTTTACCAAAAAGGGATAGAAGTATCTGGCGAAGAAGGCGATGACCCAACACAAGACATCTTTATTGCATTTAAAACAGCTACTGAAAAACGTATTTGGATGATTCAAGCACATTTAGGCAAAGCACCAGAAATTGATGCATAAGCTATAAAATCTATAATCAAAAGCGGCTATCATTGATGATAGCCGCTTTTTTGCGCGAAGTTATAAGGGGGAATCCGTATTCAGACCAACGACATTATCAACAGGAATAGCGATTAAAATTCCTTGAGCCTGACTTAGTAGACCACATTGTTCACTGATGGCTTTCATGATGGCTGTTTTTTTGTCCTGTTCTACTAAAATGTATACCATCTCTTTTTCCGGTTGGATACTTATTCCCCATTTTTTCATTTGAATCTAAGCGGCGAGCGTGGACGACTGTGCCACCAGCAGCACCAGCGGTAGTTGCTGCAGTCATGACTTCTTCACTGAATCCTTGATTGATAGTGACGATCAATAAACTGTGTTTTGTTTCATGAATCATCTGATGTTCCTCCTTTTTCTCCTCTTTTTGTTCTTCATGGAATAACTCAGAAGACGTTAAAATTTTCATAATATACGCACTTGCTCCAG
>OIXV01003352.1_pt1 | contig 11901 bp, 8 predicted proteins | sample 1587771 | NCBI WGS metagenome assembly OIXV01 (sample SAMEA3888893, study PRJEB22519) | human gut metagenome | biome: human gut; feature: human-associated habitat; material: faeces | place: Denmark | collected 2010
GTCACCCTCCTTTTCGCATAATTTTAACACAATATTATATATAGTCAAACTATTTTATGCATTTTCTGTTAGATAAATTCATTTGGCTAATTTTCAATAATTTTTTACTGTTATTCCGCGTGTCCGTTAATCCTAATCCACTTTCAGCTGACACATTCGCTCTCAAATATGGTCATCCTAACTGTTGCATTTTGACGTAAATTTGGGTGATTTTATTTGATTTAAGCATGGTTGATTGAAACGGAAATGTAATATATCGGATGAGAAAAAAGGATTTAATTCCGCATAATTTTCTAAGTCATAATTTGCATTATGAGAAATTCTCCGATGGCACGGTAAAATGTATCGAAGATGAAATACCGTTTGAACTGCCAGAAGGCTGGGAATGGACAAGATTAGGATGTATTACTGATGTTATTCAGTATGGTTTAAGTAATTCCGCTGAGTCAACTGGCGATTATCGATTGTTAAGAATCACAGACATTCAGAATGGTTGTGTGAATTGGGATACTGTCCCATTTACAAGTACTGATGAACCAGAAAAATATTTGCTCCATAAAGATGATATTGTATTTGCTCGTACAGGAGCTACTGTGGGTAAATCCTTTTTAATTACTGATTTGCCATATGCTTCTGTATACGCATCGTATCTCATTAGAATTAGGCTTATCAATGGTATTTCAGCAAATTATATTTATCATTTTTTTAATAGTTATTGCTATTGGGAGCAAGTTACTGATAAGGCAGTAGGAGTTGGACAGCCAAACTGTAACGGAACTGCATTGAGAGAACTGTTTATTCCATTGCCTTCTCAAGCTGAACAGAACAGAATTGTTCCTGTTGCTGATAAGCTTTTAAAAATTGTGGATACCATTACTTCTGAGCAAGAGAGTTTATCAGAACTTATACAGACTACAAAGTCTAAAATTCTCGACCTTGCAATCAGAGGTAAACTTCTACCGCAAGACCCGAATGATGAGCCGGCTTCCGTTCCTCTTGAACGCATACGAGCCGAAAAAGAAGAACTGATTAAGCAAGGTAAAATTAAGCGTGATAAGAAGGACTCTGTTATCTTCAAAGGTGATGATAACTCTTATTATCTGAGGACTGGAAAACTTGAAGAATCTTTTGATGCTTGGCAATTTGATAATCTCCCTGAAACATGGGAAATATGTCGCCTTGGTGAAGTATGTAATTATGGTGACTGCATAAATGTTGATACTGCTGATATAGCAGATGATGCTTGGATTCTTGACCTTGATGATATAGAAAAAGATACAGGTAGAATTTTCAAGAAAATTAAAAAATTTCAAAGGAATTCCATCAGTACAAAACATCAATTTCATTCTGGGCAAGTATTATATAGTAAGCTGCGTCCCTATCTGAATAAAGTTGTTTTATCAGATGACGATGGATACTGTACATCTGAAATTCTCCCGTTAGAATTTGCAAATTGTATAATTCCTGAGTACGCACGTTATTATATCATGTCAAAAACATTTCTTGCATATGCTGACCGTTGTTCATATGGTGTAAAAATGCCACGATTAGGAACGGCAGATGGTAAAAAAGCAATTTTTCCGTTGCCTCCATTAGCGGAGCAAGAAAGAATAGTTAAGCGAATCACTAACGTATATAAACAACTTGATTTAATTTCAAATGCATTACTTTAGCAAACAGCCGCCATCAAATTGGAGGCGGCTATCTTTTTACCAAGTAACAATTTTATCTACAAGAGCCTGTTGTTCGCTTGCAGTACGACGAAGATAAATACGAGTTGTTTCAATACTTTCGTGTCCCATAAGGTCGGCAAGTAGTGCAATATCATTGTGTTTTTCAAGAAAGTTCTTTGCATATCTGTGGCGGAATGAATGAGGATAAACCACCTTTTTATCAAGACCGTATTTATCTGCATAATTTTTAAGCTGTTGTGAAATACCACGGGTAGTAATTCTGTCGCCGTAACGATTTAGAAACAGATAGCCAGAAGAACGGTTTGTTTTCTCCAGCCATTCAAGAGTTTCTTTCCTTAATTTTTTTGGTATGTAAAGTCGTCGTAATTTTCCACCTTTCGTGTACAAATCAAAATAGCCGATTTCGATATGTTCAATTTTGATTTGTATCAATTCACTTACTCTTGCTCCGGTAGCAGCCAAATACCAAACAACAAAATACCATTCCATATTGCCATCTTTTTTTAGTTGCTTTTTCAAAAAATTATAATCTGCATTACTGATAACATTTTCCAAAAAGTTTTTTTGCTGTACCTTTACAGCCTTTAATGCTATTTTTTCTTTTCCTAAATATTCAAGATATTTGTTTATTGCTTGTATGCGTAAGTTTACAGTCTTGGGCTTGAAGAATTCCATTAAGTAGCCTTTATAAGTGAGTAAATTTTCTTTATTTACTGTATCGTAATGCTCAGTAAAATAATTCACTGTCCACAGATACGATGTAATTGTATTTTCGGACAGATTTTCCTTTCTCAAATATTCTTCAAATGTTTGTTTTGTCTTCATAAAAAGACACCTCCGTTATATTATTTTTGCGAGAATATCGCTCTAATATTATATCGAAGATGTATACACTTCTCTTATTATGAGAAGATTGGTGAAGAGGTATTCTGTATTGACGAAGAAATACCATATAATATTCCTGATACTTGGACTTGGATGCGATTAGAAAACTGCTGTGTTAAAGAAATTCGCCGTGGAAAATCTCCAAAATATACAGAAAATAGTAATGTGCTTGTATTTGCTCAAAAATGTAACACAAAGCACAACAGCATTGATGTAAGCTTAGCACAGTATCTTGACGAAACTGCATTGAAACGTTACCCAGATGATGAATACATGCAAGATGGTGATACGGTAATCAATTCTACCGGAACCGGCACTCTTGGTCGAGTGGGGATTTATAGGAATACTGACAATACTAAAGGTCTTTCAATTGTTCCTGATTCTCATGTTACGGTAATTCGTAGTTTTAGTTGCATTAACTCACATTACCTATATGCGTTTATGAAAGCCCATCAAAGCGTACTTGAAAAGAAGGGTGAAGGTTCAACAAACCAAAAGGAATTGAAGCCGCTTACGTTGAAGGAAATGCTCATTGCAATTCCTCCTTTATCTGAACAGAAACGCATTGATAAATCTATAAATATTGCATTAAGCCACTTTGCTGTAATCGAAGAGAGTCTCAATTAAGACGCTTTCTCGATATGCTTTATTGCTGAAAAAGTTACTTTGAGCTTGTCGCAAATTTTTTCTTGCTCTTTGGTTGGTGGAATAGGTATAACCAAATTAAGAATATCTTCACGAGATATTCCAGGAATAAGTCCTTTGGCGGCTTGTTTGATTTTCGTCATTGAATATTCAATACATAATGCAAGAAAATCAACATTGAGGCTGTAATTATTGCGAATAGCCATAATTTGTCGTGCAATGTGAGCTTTCCCAAAGTTATTATATGCGATTTCCCCGATAGTTCCTTTGCAAGTCAGAAGCAAGTCTCCCTTTTGAGTAATAACTTGCGGTACAGGAGTCCAACGAACTAAGCTGACATGACCATTTTTGAAATTACTTGCACCCGTGATATATGGAATCCCGTCATTTTTATCGTTATAATCTGATGGTGACAAATCTCGTCCAGATATGAGCTCCCATGCAGTCTTTAGACGAATAAAAGCCCAACCTTCCGGCAATTTAAACGAAATTTCTTCATCAATGCAATTTAATTTATTGCCAACCTTCTCATAATAAGAGTTATCATCACCTTTGAAGATAACAGAGTCCTTCTTATCACGCTTAATTTTACCTTGCTTAATCAGTCCTTCTTTTTCGGCTCGTATGCGTTCAAGAAGAACGGAAGCCGGCTCATCATTCGGGTCTTGCGGTACAAGTTTACCACGAATAGCAAGATCAAGAATTTTTGATTTAGCATTTGTAATAGTTGCTTGTAAGACATCTTTATTAGATTGAATCTGAATTACTTTTACAAGCGCTCGTTGCGCTGCATCAACTATACGTAATTGTTCATTCTTTGGTGGAACAATGCATAAATAATTCGTTGCTGCAGAAATTGTAATTGTGTCAACCGTTGTACCTTTAGAGTTATCTCTCATTTGTGATTGAACAAAGCTTGACTCCAATAAGATTTTAGCGAATTGAGAAACAAGTAGTTTGTTTTTGTTTTCAAAACAAAGTACACTTGCATCCTTATAGTAAAATAGGTCTTCGGGCTTTACGATATAGACTTTTCCTATTGTACCTACACTAGAAACCATCAGATCACCCGATTGAGGTACACCATAATTTTTCTTCAATTCAAGATAATGTTCTTCTGAAATAAATAGTTCATTATCAATAAAATCATTCTCAGATAGTTTTACAATTTCTCGTGCTCTATAAAATGGAATTCCCTCATTTTTCCAATCGGATTGAAGAACTCGTTTACTTGAACATACATTCAATAAATCCTTCAACCTTGCCCATTCCCACCCCTCAGGTAGCTCAAAAGGAATCTCATCCTCAATACATTTTACAGTTCCATCCTGAAACTTCTCATAATGCAAATTATCATCAGCTTTAAAGATCACTGTATCGTTTTTTATATCCTTAGGCTTTAGCTTTCCGTCCTTAACCATTTGCTGTTTTTCGGCACGGATACGTTCTAACAAAGCAGAAGCAGGTTCGTCATTTGGGTCTTGAGGCACAAGTTTACCGCGGATAGCCAAATCCAAGATTTTTTGTCTTAATGCTTTGGTATCCATCACTCGTCCACCTCGCCTATTATTTTTTCCAGTTCAGCAACAGCATTTGCGATATTTGATGACTTCTCTTTAATTTCCTGAAGCAGTTCCGCAAGGGTGCGGTCATCTGTGCTGTCATTACTCTTCATCCATGTAATATCAAGGCTTGTCTTATCACGAGCCATAATCTCATCAATAGTAAATTTACGCCATCTGCCGTTAGGGTTTTCTTCACTGTATGTTTCCTTACGCTTGCTTAAATCTCCATCGGCATAGCATTCGATAAACTCATCAAAATGTTCTCTCTTAAGCGGATTTGTCTTACCGAAAGAAGGCATATCGGAACGCAAATCATAAATCCAAACTTCTTTTGTATTATTCTTATCGATCTTACCTCTTGTGAAAAATAAAACATTAGTCTTTACACCCTGTGCATAGAAAATACCCGTAGGCAAACGAAGAATCGTATGGAGATTGCACTTGTCCATCAAGTCCTTACGGATACGCTCTCCATCGCCATCAGCAAAAAGAACATTATCAGGCAAAATAACTGCCGCACGGGATTTACCGTCAGTTTTTAAGCTACGATAGATGTGTTGAAGAAAGTTAAGCTGTTTGTTGCTTGTCGGGAATGTGAAATCATCGCGTGTTGCACGCTCTCCGCTTTTCTTTGTTCCAAATGGAGGATTCGTTAAAATTAGGTTATATCCTTTCATTGATTTTCCGACATTTGAGAGAGTATCACCCAAAATAATCTGACCGTCAATATCGTGAAGCATAGCATTCATCAAAGCCAGGCGGTGCGTATCATGTACAAGCTCGCAACCGGTAAACGCTTCTTCTTTCTCAAATTTTGCCATATCAGCATCAAGTGAGAAGAAATCATCTGTGTTATCTCTGACATATTGGCTCGCAGAAATCATAAATCCAAAAGTACCGCAAGCAGGGTCGTTACAACGCTCACCCGGCTGCGGCTTCATAAGATATGTCATAACATCAATCAGTACACGAGGAGTGAAATACTGACCGGCTCCCGACTTCTTTTCGTTAGCATTCTTCTCCAAAAGTCCCTCGTATAGATTGCCCAATCCCTCTTCACGGGCAGAAAACCAATCCAGACCATCTATAGTATTGATAATCTTTTCAAGGTTCTTCGGTTCATCAATTTTAGTAGCCGCACCCTGATAAATTTCACGCACACGACCGGTACAGTAAGTTCCAAACAAGCGAAGTATAGTTTTGTAATAGTTATGAAGCTCTAAGCCTGACTTACTGACTAAATTATCCCAGCTATATGCCTGAACTATTTTCTTTTCGCTGTTCTGCGTTTCTTCTTCAGGTGTAAGGTTATCCCCTTGTTCAATAGTAACACCTTCGGCAAATCTACCCTCTGCGTTGGTTTCTTTTGCCATTTTTAAAAACAAAATATATGTAAGCTCTGTAACATACTCGTGATAAGTGATACCGTCGTCTCTCAGCACATTGCAGAGCTTCCAGAGTTTAGATACGATTTCCTGTGTATTCATGCAGTTTTTCCTCCGTCATCATAGAGATATGTATTTAATTCCAAAACAATGCTCTCAAGCTGATTTTGGAATACTCTGTCAATTTTTTTGAAGCCGCCTTGTTCTTTAAATCGAACATCTTCATCAAAGATTTTGACATTCAAAACAGATTCATTCATTAGATAGGTTTCCATTCGCTTAATCCAGTTCATTTCCTGTTTCGAGAATCTATGAGCCTTTACAAGCTTTTCAACTGCCTTACGAATTCGTGCTTCATGACTGATAAGTACTGAGCCAATAGCATAGCGGCGAATTAAACTGATAATGTCTGCCGCAATCTCCTCGTTAGTCATCTGAGAAATAGCAGTATTAAGCTGCTGTTGTGTAAATCCCTCCCTGTCCAATATTAATCGCAGAGATTTCAGGTCTTCACGAGTGAGGTCTTTAGGTCTTGTGCAAACAATATTTAAAGCCGCAATTTCATTCATATTAGTATTAACATATGCCGAGAATGCATCAAGATAATCTTCAGGTTTTTCGCCGTTGCCATAACCACGGGTATGACTAATCAACTCATCTTCCTTATCGGAGATTACAATAGATCCACCGCTATGACCTTTCTTTTCATCAAGCAATCTGAAAAGTTCCTTGTTTGCGAGAATTCTATCCTTTGCCACATCGTTAGGCTCATTTTCCAGTTTTTCTATGAACTGAGTAGGATCCATACCACCAGACATATCAATAAAATGAGTTACCGTCTCACTACTCATTTTTCTCTTTTTACGCTGTAGCTTGGCAATAATCTGGTTGATTTGATTTTTAACCTTTCCCCCGTTATCAAGAACCTCTAATCCTTCGATAAGCTGCGTAAATGTAGTGTTTGGGTTAGTTACAACTGACTTCATGGTATTAACCGGTTCAAGGGAATCATAGACACCAACAGGGTCATAGATTTCAAAGTGTGTCTTATGTATATCAGGGCAAAGTCTTGTTGCACGACCGAGCATCTGCTCAAAAAGAATACGAGACTTCACTCGACGCATAAATACCAATGTAGTGATTTCAGGCACATCTATTCCTGTTGTAAGCAAATCAACAGTAACAGCTATGCTTGGATAGCGTTCATTCTTAAAACGCTTAATAGCCTCCTGAACCTTTTTCTTATTTCCGCCACCAACACTTCCTGTGATTTTCATGATTGCATCATTATCTACACCTGTCTCGGAATAGATTTCTTTAAGGATAGATACAATCATATCAGCATGCTGGTCGTTTACGGCATAGATAAGCGTTTTTCCCTGTTCTTCAGGAGATTCAGGGTCAATATCATGTGCGATTTCTTCAAGTACTGTTCTGTTAAAAGGTTCTGTAATCACTTTTCTATTAAAAGATTCAATATCAAAATCCAACTCATCATCCATAAGTTCACTGTTAGTAACCTCTCCTGTTACTGGATCATAGATAGTTACCGTATCGCCGGATTTATAGTGTATTCCTTCAGTGCTGAGTTTTGTTTTCAATTCGTGAGGTGCATCATGATCTACAAGATAACCTTCGATAACAGCTTCACGATATGTATACTTAAATATTGGTTCTCCAAAAATCTTGGTAGTCTGTAACGCCGGAGTTGCGGTAAGTGCAATCTTTACAGCATCAAAATATTCAATAACATAACAGTATTTACTCTGATAATCTGTCTGGTCACGATAAAGCACCTCATCCTCGCCAATCTCTTTATCAAGGATATAACCACGATGTGCTTCATCTACTATAATCAGGTCATAATCAGAAACAGCCGGCTTTGTATCTTCTGTATTGTACAGAATCCGCTTTATCATACTTTGAACAGTTGCAACATGAATACGAGTTTCTTTATCAATTTCCTTATCTTCAAGACCTTTAATATTATAAATCTCATCAAGAGTCATAAGATTTTCAAGCTTAACTTCTTCAAAGACATCCTGAGCCTGTTCGCCGAGTGATGTTCTATCGACAAGAAACAGAATTCTGCGAAATCGTTCTGTTTTTAAAAAACGATATATCATTCCAAGTACAGTTCTCGTCTTGCCTGTTCCTGTTGCCATAGCAAGCAAAACACTTTGTTTACCGTCAACAACAGCGTTTTCTGCTACCTTAATAGCATTGAGCTGGTAAGGTCTTAAATTCAAACCTTCTTTATCTGTCAAAAAGTCAAACGGCATCTGTTTTAGATTTTGATTCTTACTTTCTGTATCCTGTACCAAAAGTGCTTTGATTCCATCAGGGCTCATCCATCCACGTAATGCTCTTGGCAAATTACAAGAATTACGTAAATCTAAGAACCAAATACCTGATTTCGTCTTATACTGTTCCAAATATGGTCTGCCGTTCGTAGCAAAAGTAAACGGAACCCTATATTTGCCCCAAGTGCCAATCTGATACTGACTGTCCACCTCACGAATATTTTGAGGATATTCTTTACACTGATAATCAATAACCGAAGGAATATCCTTATGGATTGCTTTCGCTTCAATTATGGCAACCAACTTTGTTTCAACAAACAATGCATAATCAGCATAACCTTTATTACCAACCTGAGAATCGGTAGGCCATTCTGCAATTGCCATATTTCGACCCTTTTCAGGTCTTGTTCCTTTAGAATATCTAAGCTGTTCTGTATCAGCTTCCCAACCGACTTTACGGAGTTGCTCGTCAATAAGATAGCGAGTTTCCGCTTCAGACTTCTGACGATTTCCGGCAGCAACCGCAGATTGTTTCTTACGTTCTTCTTGAGAAATCTTAGGTGCAGATGCAGCCGCTTTTTCTGCTTTTTTTGTCAGATTGTCCTCAATTTTCTTTTCATTTTCCTTATCAACTTTAATATAATCTGTTGTTGAAGGTTCAACAGGTGTAACAAATTGTTGATTTTTATAATTCCAATCGCCGTATGTCTGCATGAACCATTCACAAAGACTGTATGTCATTTGCAAAAGAGTCTTTCCTTCATCAACAGAACCATAATTTTCATGAGTAGCTTTATTACGAGCTTTTCTTATAGCATGAAGAATGTCACAAAGGTCACGGGGAAGCAGTCCTTCTCGCATAAGAGTATTAATACGGGTAATGGCAGTATTTTCATAAGGCAGAGCAATACCATCATAAGTAAACATCAAATTGACAATGGTCTCACCTATCATTCCCAACTTAATCAGACATGAATTAGCATCAGAGTAACAGTATTGTTCAGCCAGCTTTCCAAAATTCGCTAACACAGGAAAATCCTTGCTTAAAAAGTCAAAATTTGATTTCATGTTTTACTCCTCCTCAGCTTTCATCGTATTTTAAGGTAAGTATGCCATCCGCGATACAGTCCAATTTTCCGCGTAGCTTTCCATTGATATATATCCAATTCTTTTCAGTCTTACGATGATATTTGCACTGAATCCACACATTTTCATTAACTGCGATGTTGTCCGTCTTCGGTCAATCATCATATGGAACAGTTTATCGTAACAAATTCTCATGACAAAACCTTCAAACTTCCGATAATACATAATTATGAGTGATATTATATCACTATTTATCGAATTTTGCAATGTTTTAGAATGTAGTAAGCAATACCGTAAATACACCAACAAGAAAATACAACTAAAGATTCTCCCTACTTATCAAAACTCTGTATTATTCACTTACAATTATCATTGCCCTTGATCCGACAATTTCAAAAATACATCACAACTAATCTGATGTCCTTCTTACAAATTTTTGTATTGCGGGTTGACAAATTTACGCTTAGATATATACTAATATTACTAAATGATGTTGGTTCTTGACTTAGTAATATTTTTTTGGAAGGTGATAAGATTATGAGTACCAATAAGATTACTTGTTCATTTACCGTTGACCGTGATATTTACAACGCTTATAAAAGCATTGTTGTAAAAAACGGCGAAAATGTAAAAGACAACCTTAACCGTTATATGTTAAATGTCATTAACTATGAAACTCCAAATGCAGATACAATTTCTGCAATAAAAGAGGTTGAAGAACTGAAAAAGAATCCAAGCAATAAAACCTATGCTTCATTTAGCGAGCTTTTAGAGGATATTACCAATGAGTAAATTAAGAATTGTATCGTCGCAAAATTCAACAGAGATGTTAAGCTGGCAATTAAGCGTGGATACAATATTCAATTACTTAACGGTGTCGTTGAAATGATAGCTGAACAGCATTAGTGATAAAAAACTTATTTTGCACTCCAAAAAGCCGGAACACAGCGATTTATTTTAGTTTTTTCAAGGCAAGGCATTTTTCGCCTTTTTAATGTCCAACAATAGTTTATGCAATATACTAACAAATAAAAGAAAGGACCTTCCCTAATGATAAATTCATCAGAGAAGGTTCTTGTTATTTTCTTACCATAACAACAGCCTGTTCACCAAGTCATGTGTAACGGAACTTACAATTATTTTTGAATATCGGATTAGCACATTTGTTTACAGATTTTTAGGTAATACATTTGAAGTCTTTCTGGGCTTTTTAACACTATATATACATTACAAACATTTTTTCGCCGTTGTTTAAAGTGTATGTTTCAAGCACCAATAGTCATATTCCGGAAAACTTATTGAGAAATGTTGAACCGTCAAAACACTGTCATTTCCATTCCTCTCCCAATTGAAGAGTTGTTTGAATTTCAGCTAGATGAGTTGCTGTAAAGGTTATTCTTTTGTCTCCAATAGGAATTTCTACATTTTCTACATTTTGTGTAAGAATTCTTGCTATAAAGTCATTCCATACAGAATCAATGTTCCTTAACAATATAAAATCTTTACTACATTTTAAGCATAGACTTAAATACATCTGTTCCCAGCCGTATTTAGGATTTTTTTGAACATTGTTTTTCTCAATATAAATCTTTGGAACAATTTCCTGACACATTTGGCAAAAACAATTCCGTTCATTTTCTTCGCTTCTATACATAGTTGTTGTATAGAAATCTTTATTGACAGGAAATTTAGGTTCATACACTATTCGGTTGTTTTCAATATAAGGATTAGGATTGTTTTTGAATTTATTTTGTATATGTTTTCTAAGTTTTACTAAATTAACAACTTTCTTACCTGGAATTCTTCATAAGAATAATTATAATCCGTCTTACTGAAAAAATATTGTAAATGGAATTTCTCTATTTGCTTATCCGTAATAATTTCATTACGAATTAGCCCTTCAAGAATTTCCATACCGTAAGTAAACTCATTCTGGAAGTCTTCAATATCAGTATCTGAAATGGATTTTAGTTGAAAATCAATATCATCATAGTGAATATCCAAAATATCAGAACAGCCTAAATATTTTGCAAGATTCACAAAATCATCAGAAACCACCAAGTTCTTTATAGTTTCACCAGAAAGAATCAATTTCTTATTATTGACGAATTTGTTTCCTTTATGATAATTTCCGTTAACAAATTTCATTGGAATTTCTGATATCATTCCTTTTAGAGTATCATGACATTTATTAAAGTTTTCAGAATTATTCTTATACTCATTAAGAACATAGATAGCTATTTCTTCATCAGTTCTATTCGATTCAATATATGCTATTAAATTCTTCTGATATATACTATCGTAGACTTCTTGTATAAGTTCATTAATCCTATAGTTT
>OIXV01003360.1_pt1 | contig 11878 bp, 11 predicted proteins | sample 1587771 | NCBI WGS metagenome assembly OIXV01 (sample SAMEA3888893, study PRJEB22519) | human gut metagenome | biome: human gut; feature: human-associated habitat; material: faeces | place: Denmark | collected 2010
AAGAGTTTGAGGGCTTTATCTAGAGGCACTTTGATAGAAAGATCACTTTTTTCTTTGACGAGATAGAGTGGTCTTTTTTTGGTTTCTAGATAAATCTTACTAATATACTTACCGAGAATCCCAATGGTCAGGAGTTGAATCCCTCCAAGAAAGAGAATGACAGCCATCAAAGAGGTCCAACCAGATGTCGGATTTCCCAAGATAAGAGTCCGAAACACTACAAAAAATGTCATCACAAACGAAAGAAAACAAGATAGAAGTCCCGCTACAAAGGCTATACTCAAGGGGAAATCTGAAAAGTTAAGAATCCCTTCAATCGAGTAGAAAAAGAGTTGTCTAAAACTCCAACTGGTCTTGCCAGCCTGTCGTTCAACGTTTGGATAATCAAGATAGTGCGTTTTAAAGCCCACCCAGGCAAAGAGTCCCTTAGAGAACCGATTGGACTCGGTCAGGGTTAAAATAGCATCTACCACAGACCTTCTCATCATGCGAAAATCACGGACACCTGAGGGCAAGGCTACTGGGCTAATTTTTTGCATGAGGCGGTAAAAGAGGTCAGCACAGAAACTGCGGAAAAAGGGTTCTCCCTCCCGACTAGTTCTCCGTGTCCCAACACAGTCTATATCTGCATTTTGGTCTAGTAAGGCTTTCATCTCAAGTAGCATACTAGGAGGATCCTGAAGGTCTGCATCCATCACGACAACCAAGTCTCCAGTTGCATGCTGCAAGCCTGCGTATAAGGCTGCCTCTTTCCCAAAATTTCGTGAGAATGAGACATAACGGACCGCAGGATTCTGCTCCCGATAGGTCTTCAAAAGCTGCAGGGTCCCATCGCTTGAGCCATCGTCTACAAAGACATATTCGACATCTGCTCCCAAGTCAGGAAGCAGAGCTTCCACAGACTGATAAAAAAGAGGAAGTGCTTCCTCTTCGTTTAGACATGGGACAATGATTGAAATCATCATCTTAGTCTTCAAATCCATTTGGATGCTTGCTTTGCCAACGCCAGGTGTCTTCACACATTTGGGTGATATCGAGTTCTGCTTCCCATCCAAGCTCTGCTTTGGCTTTTGCTGGGTCTGAGTAGCAGGCAGCGATATCACCTGGGCGCCGTTCTACGATGCGGTAAGGAATAGGACGTCCCACCGCTTTTTCCATGTTTTGGATAATTTCAAGAACGGAGTAACCTTTACCAGTTCCAAGGTTATAAACATTAAGACCTGAACCTTTTTGAAGTTTTTTCAAAGCTGCAACGTGACCTTTAGCTAAATCGACAACATGGATATAGTCACGAACACCAGTTCCATCTTCTGTATCGTAATCATCTCCAAATACTTGCACTTGCTCTAGTTTGCCAACTGCTACTTGTGAAACATAAGGTAAGAGATTGTTTGGAATTCCATTTGGATTTTCTCCTAGGTCTCCACTTTCATGCGCTCCGATTGGGTTAAAGTAACGAAGTAATACCACGTTCCATTCTGAGTCTGCCTTGTAGATATCCGTCAAAATTTCCTCTAGCATGAGCTTAGTACGACCATATGGATTGGTCACTGAAAGTGGGAAATCTTCTAAGATTGGAACTGTATGAGGGTCTCCGTAAACTGTCGCAGAAGAACTGAAGATGATGTTCTTACAGTTATTTTCTTCCATGGCTTTTAGAAGGCTGACAGTTCCTGCGATATTGTTGTCATAGTAGGCAAGAGGGATACGGGTTGATTCGCCAACAGCCTTCAAGCCCGCAAAGTGAATGACACCAGTCGGTTCTTCCTGCTTGAAAATATCTCTGAGGGTATCTGTATCACGGATATCTGCCTCATAAAAAGGAATCTCAACTCCTGTAATTCTTTCAACAACTTCTAAACTTTTACGATTGCTATTGACAAGATTATCCACTACAACCACTTGATGACCTGCTTGGATCAACTCAATAACAGTGTGGGTTCCGATAAATCCAGCACCACCCGTTACCAAAATCTTTTCTTGCATCTTTCTTCCTCGATTCTCGGATTATTTTTTCTTATTTTATCATTTTTGATAGGGAATGTCATTTGATATCCTAAACCACCTGCTAAAATTTTAGTAAAATGCTTATACTCTTCGAAAATCTCTTCAAACCACGTCAGCGTCGCCTTACCGTGGGTATGGTTACTGACTTCGTCAGTTCGATCCACAACCTCAAAACAGTGTTTTGAGCAGCCTGCGGCTAGCTTCCTAGTTTGTTCTTTGATTTTCATTGAGTATTATTCACTTTTTACTCGTTTGACATAGTTTGCAATTGGGTAGTTTACTGGGTCCAAGGCCAATTCCTTGTCTTGGACCAGCTGGGCTAGATGGTAACCGATGATCGGACCCGTTGTGAGGCCTGATGAACCTAGGCCGCTAGCCGCATAGATACCTGCCAATCCTGGCACCTGCCCAAAGAAAGGTGAGAAATCACTGGTGTAGGCACGGATTCCCACACGCTCACCAGATGATTTTGCTTCTGCCAAGGCTGGGTAGTGAGGCAAGGCTGCCTCCTCCATTTGTTGGAGCAAGGTTTCATCCACCGTCAAATCATATCCCATATCATTTTCGTGGGTAGCGCCCAAGGACAATTTCCCACCTGTAAAAGGGATCAAATCCCACTCCCCTTCTGGCATGACAACAGGGTGAGATGCTAGGTCTTTGGAGAGCTGATAATTTCGGAGTTGTCCTTTTTGAGGACGAACATCTACCTCATATCCTAAAGGTTCCAAAATGCCCCCCAACCAAGCTCCTGTCGCCAAAATAACCTGATCAAACATCTCTTCACCAATCTGGTAACCGGATGCTAAAGGTGTCAGACTCACTTTTTCTTTGACCAGCTTGACCTGACTGGCTTCTAGCAAACGAGTCACTAAGAGCTGGCCATCCACCCGTGCCCCACCAGAAGCGTAGATCAGGCGGTCGAATCCCTGCAAGCCAGGAAATAATTCATTTGCAGACGCTTGGTCTATAATGGCTAATTGACCTATCAAGGGAGATTCTTCCCTACGCTGGAGTGCTAGTTCATAGAGTTCTTCTAGCTTTGTTTCATCCTTTTTCAGGAGAAAAACGCCTGAGCGTTGGTAAAAGTCGATTTCCTGACCAGACTTTTCTAAATCAGCCAACAAATCCACATAAAAATCCGCTCCCAAGCGCGCCATCTTGTACCAGGCTTTATTACGGCGTTTGGAAAACCAAGGACTGATAATTCCCGCTGCTGCCTTGGTAGCCTGACCTTGTCCATGGTCAAAAACGGTCACCTCTAAATCTGCTTCTTTGGAGAGGTAGTAGGCAGCTGTTGCCCCCACAATTCCTGCTCCAATAATGGCAACTTTTTTCATTGTCTTCACCTTCTAACTAGATAAGGTGGAAAGGATTAGTCGATGCTTGACTAGGCACAATATCAATGCCCCAGCCCTTCTCTGCCTTCCATTGAGTAAGAAGTTCTGCGATTTTTTCCACAAAAAGCACTTCTATATAGTGGCCTGGGTCCAATGCCAACAGGCCATCAGAAAGCATATCCTGGGCTGTGTGATAGTAGATATCGCCAGTGATATAAACATCTGCCCCCTTTGCTAAAGCATCCTTATAGAAAGACTGCCCGCTACCACCACAGATAGCTACTCTTGAAATAGGCTTCTGCAAATCACTCTCGTGATAATGGACCATGCGAAGACTATCTAGACCAAAGACTTGCTTGACATGTTGGGCCAATTCCCCAAATGTCTGAGGTTGAACATTCCCAATACGTCCAATTCCACGTTCTGGACCTGTCTCCTGCAGATAGGTCGTTTCCTCAATACCTAACATCTGACAGAACCAGTCATTGAGGCCATTTTCAACGATGTCAATATTGGTATGGCTGACATAAACGGCAATGTCATGCTTGATAAGGTCGATGTAAATCTGATTTTGTGGGCGGCTGGCTACCAAATCCTTAATCGGACGAAAGATTGGCGCGTGCTTGACGATAATCAAGTCCACACCCTTTTCAATGGCTTCAGCAACCGTCTCTTCACGAATATCGAGGACAACCATAACCCTTTGGATCTCCTTGTCTAGAGTACCGATTTGCAGGCCACGACTGTCACCCTCCATTGAAAATTCCTGAGGGCAAAAGGCTTCATAAGCTTGTATTACTTCACTTGCTAGCATGGAGAACCTCCTTTATGGCTTGAATTTTATCTACTAAAACTTGTCGTTCCTCCATATTTTTTTCTGGAATTTGATGAAGGGCTAATTCTAACTTAGCAGCTTCTTTTTGCCATTTTTGGACAAAGACTGGGCTGACTTCTTTGGACAAGATAGGTCCAAAACGGACATCACTGGCTGATAGCTTCATTTGTCCTGCTTCCACCACTAGAATTTCATAAAACTTGCCAGCTTCTTCTAAGATGCTTTCTGCTACAATCTGAAAACCGTTACCCTGTAGCCAGATGCGCAAATCGTCTTCACGATTATTGGGTTGGAGGATCAAACGCTCTACATTAGCTAGCTTGTCCAAGCCTTCTTCCAATATGGTAGCAATCAAACGGCCACCCATACCAGCAATGGTGATAACCGATACTTGGTCTGCCTCTTCAAAGGCTGCCAAGCCATTGGCTAAACGAACTTGGATTTTCTCCTTTAAGCCGTGAGCCTCAACATTTTTGACCGCTGACTGGTAGGGTCCTTCCACCACTTCCCCTGCAATAGCGCTTTTGATTTGGCCTCTTTCAACCAAGTCAATTGGCAGATAAGCATGGTCACTCCCCACATCTAGTAACACAGCACCTTGTGGCACAAAGGAAGCTACCAATTCTAATCTCTTTGAAATCATCTTCTCTCACTTTCCAAAACTCTATTACCTCTTATTATACCACATTTCAGCTAGCAATCTTGCACCTAAAAAGACCGCAATCCACAGATTGCAGCCTTTCTTTATTTTCTGGATTGGTAACGACTAGTTAGAATGAAAATCACGGTAAAGACAGCCATCATGACAAGGTAAACAGGGAATGTTTGTCCTGTCAAGGTCGAAATTTCAAGCAGTTTCTGGATCATTGGGAAAAGAGCTGTGGCTAGGAAGCCTCCTACTGACCAGACAATCAAGAGGACACGCCAGAGAGTAAATGGCATGCAGGCTCTAAATACGGATAAGAAACCAATTGACCCAAGGAGATAATAGAGTAGGGTTGAGATTTCTAACTCAGACCAACCTTGACTAGCCCCAAAGATTTTGACAAAAAGAACGCTGAACACGACCATGAGGGCACTTGGTAGGGCACGAAGCATGGATTTTCTGAGGAAGTTTGGTTCAACAGGCTTGATATTTCGCTCAAAAGTCAGAACGAATGGTGGGAAACCTTCCACGAATTGGTCAATCATGGTAATCTGGATTGGAATGAAGGGGAAAATCAAGATCCACTCAGACCGTCCCAGAAGAACACTGGCGATACAGATAACTGCTAACAAGAAGGAATAGATTGTCTTTATCAAGAAAATCGGTGCAATATGGGCGATGTTATTGACCACACGACGACCTTCAAAGAGAATCTCAGGAACATCATTAAAGTCAGAGTTCAAGAGAACCAGATTAGCAATCTGACGAGTCGCAGGATCTCCTTCAGCCATAACGATAGAACAATCTGCTTCGCGGAGAGCTAGGATATCGTTGACACCATCCCCTGTCATTGCCGTTGTATGCCCTGCTTTTTTCAGAGTTTGGATGATGAGTTTCTTTTGATGAGGGGAAACACGTCCGAAAATAGCTGTCTCTTCAGCCATGGCAACCAATTCCTCATCTGTGATTTTTGAGCAATCTACATAGCTATGATAGTCTACAAAGCCAGCCTTCTGGGCAATGCTGGAAACCGTAACTGGATTGTCGCCAGAGATAATCTTGAGACCCACTTCCTGAGAACGGAGGTAGTCCAGCGTCTCAGCGGCTCCTTCTCGAATGGGGTCCAAGATTTCCAGCAAGGCCAGGGCCTGAATGTCAGACGGTTTCTGTGGTTTATGATGATCAAGTTTTTCCTGACTGAGTGCCAAGACCAAGACACGCGACCCTCTCTCTAGGGCCTCTCTAGCTTCTGGGACTTCAGAGTCCAACAACATCTCAGGCGCACCTAAGAAAACCGTACCTAGCCCTTCTAACTCCATAGCTCCCCACTTGCGATCGCTTGAGAAAGGAAGATTCGAAAGCATAGGATAGGCAACTTCTCCCACAAAACGCTGGCGAATAGCCTGGGCTGTTGGATTTTTATCCTCACTGTGAGCTATGTAGCTGGTCAAAATGCTGGCAATCGCATGCTCACCATACTCTTCGGTCAAAGGAATAACTGCCTCCACCTGCATCTTTCCTTGGGTGATGGTTCCCGTCTTGTCCAGACAGAGCATATCCACGCGCGCCAAGGTCTCGACAGAGTACATCTCCTGCACTAAAACCTTTTTCAAGCCCAGCTTAATCACCGCAGTCAAGAGCGAAGTAATGGTCAAAAGGGCAATTCCCTTGGGTAACATTCCCAAAAGGGCTGTCGACGAATTTACAACGGATGACTTGAGGGGCAAGCCCTTTAACATCAAGGCTTCTAGCAGGAGAGCTAGACCAAAGGGAATGATAATCTTTCCAGTAAAACCAGCTAGCTTGTCTAGCGATTTCATGATACGGGAGTTGATCGGTTTCACTGTCTTAGCTTCCAGCATGAGTTTGGAAGCATAGTTGTCTGCCCCGACATGGTGAACTTGAGCCAAAACTGCGCCACTGGCTAGGAAACTCCCTGATAAAAGCAAGGCATCCACTTCTTTTTGCACCAAATCACTCTCACCCGTCAACATAGCTTCATTGACTTCCGCAAATCCTTCCAGAACCAGAGCATCACTAGGAATCTGCTCCCCAGCAGACAAACGAATGACATCTCCTAGAACCAACTCTTCTGGATCGAGATCGACTTCTTGACCATCACGGATGGTTTTGACCTTTTCCTTAGTCATGAGATTGAGCTTGTCCACCATGTGTTTAGCCCGTAGCTCAGTCACAATCCCAGAAAAGGCGTTAAAGCAAATAACGGCAAAGAAGACCAGATTGCTCCAAGCCTGCACAAAAGCAAGCGCTAGAGCGATAATAAAGTTTAATGCGTTAAAAAGTGTAAAAACATTTCGTTTGATGATTTGCCAAGTACTGGTACTGGCTGAAGCGGTAAAGTCATTGACCAAACCTTGAGCCTGTCTTTCCTTGACTTCTCTTTGGGTTAATCCCATAATCTTATTTTTATCCATAAATTCTATCATATCATTTTTTTTAAAAGAATTCTAATCCCATCTAAAACTGTTGGCTGATAACTGAAAAAGTTTGCCAGTAGTCTTTTGATAAGGTATAATAATAAAAGCAATACAATCGAAGGAGATCTCATGTTTTATACTTATTTGCGTGGACTAGTCATGCTGATCTTGTGGTCCATCAATGGCAATGCCCACTATCACAATACTGATAAAATCCCTAGCCGAGACGAAAACTATATCCTCGTCGCTCCTCATCGTACTTGGTGGGATCCTGTATATATGGCTTTTGCGACCAAGCCAAAACAGTTCATCTTTATGGCCAAAAAAGAGCTGTTTAACAACCGTATCTTTGGCTGGTGGATCCGTATGTGTGGCGCCTTTCCTATCGACCGAGAAAAACCTAATGCCTCTGCCATCAAGTACCCTATCAACGTCCTCAAAAAAAGCGACCGCTCTCTCATCATGTTTCCAAGTGGGAGCCGTCACTCAAACGATGTCAAGGGTGGCGTAGCCCTGATTGCCAAGATGGCCAAAGTCAGTATCATGCCGGTTACCTACACAGGTCCCATGACCTTGAAAGGTTTGGTTAGCCGTGAACGTGTGGATATGAACTTTGGAAATCCTATCGATATCTCAGACATCAAGAAAATGAATGATGAAGGGATTGAAATGGTTGCAGACCGTATCCAAGCAGAATTCCAACGTCTGGACGAAGAAACCAAGCAATGGCACAATGATAAAAAACCAAACCCACTCTGGTGGTTTGTCCGCATCCCAGCCCTCATCCTTGCTGTGATTGTTGGTATCCTAACAATTATCTTTACCTTCATCGCAAGCTTTATCTGGAATCCAGATAAGAAGAGAGAGAAACTTGGTTAAAAAATACAATTATCCCTTGGCTTTTACCAAGGGATATTTCTTTTATGAAATTTTCCATTTTTGGGCCAACCAATTGGAAAAGGCTAGGAATCGTTCAGCCACTTGCTCATGATGCCCATAGGGATCAAAGACAAACTGACCAGTTGGATAGCATTGCTGAAGACTGGTATGAATCTGCTCGGCATAGACTGGTGCCTGAGCCAAGCGATTGGTATGATGGGCTCCTTCTGTTTGACCATTCTGTAAATACAGTAAACAGTCCAAATTTTTCACCTCTTCTTCCCTGCAATAAGTCGTAAAATCAGGATACCAAAAGGAACCACAGATAGAGAAGATACAGGAGACCTTGTCAAAGCTGAAAAGACTGTATACTGCCACCAAACCACCTAGTGAGTATCCTCCATAAGCAAGGCGATTTTTGTCCAGACGATAAAGTGACTGCAACTTGTCTAAAAGACCTCCAAATAAATGACTATGATAGGTATTTGCCTGACCGCCAAAATCTGGAGCCCCATCTCTCAGAGCAGCTGCCTTCCATGGAGTGTAATCGTCTAGGCGATTTTTAGAGGTCAAGCCCACTAAAATTACAGATTCTGAAAGGGAAGATAGAAAATTCAAGTTTCCATCATTCAAGAGAATAGCTGGATAGGTTTGGTTGGGATCATAGGTCGAAGGAAGGCTGATCTTAACTTGAATCCCTTCCCAATCAAACTCATTATTTATTGATAAAGTCATTGATTTTCTCAAGGGAATCAATCACTGCTGGACCATAGTCCATCAACTCATCGTAAGAAATGGTCATGATTTTTTGATTCTTAATTGCAGGAACGTTTTCCAAAACTTCATTTGCCTTCATCAACTCTACTGCGTTGGCATCCAATTTTTTGTTGCGGTCGCTGGTTACATAGATAATCAATTCAGGATCCATTGACACGAGATTTTCCAAGGTTAAGCCTGATGTTCCCGTTGCGACGTTGGTATAACCAAGTTGATTTAGAAGGCTCTCTTGCAAAGCAGACTTGTAAGCGCCGAAGGTTTCGTCGTTATAAGCAACCATAATCAAAGCCTTTTTCTTTTCACCTTGGCTTGCTGGGTTTGCTTTCTTAACAGCGTCAATTTTAGCTTGTAATTGGGCTGCGTATTCATTGGCCTTGTCCTGAACATTGAAAATCATTCCAAGATTTTTGACATCTTCTACGATATTTCCCAAATCTTGCTGAATCGTTGAGAGAGAAGCTTTTTGTGTATAGACTGGGATTTTGTTTTCATTCCAAGTGCTAACTGTTCCCAAGGATTTTTCAGAAAACATCATGTTTCGACCCATCACCGCATCTGGTTCATAAGAAAGGACTGTTTCTTGTGAGACTGTTTTTTTGTCCCCAATTTGAGGAATCGTCGCAATCGCGTCCTTGTATTTGTCCGTCACAGTATTGTCAGGGTTGAGCATGCCAGTAATTTTATCCTTCAACCCTAACTCCAACAAAATTTCAGTAGTTGAAAGATTATTGGTGATAACTTTTTCAGGTGCCTTGTCAAAGACTTGTTCGACTTCATTTCCCTTAACATCATAGGTTTTGACCGTGAGTGGATAAGTCGTCTCTGCGCTGGCCTTTTGACTTGTTTCTGTGCTAGACTGTGTGGTAGCTTTTTCTGTAGTAGTGTTACCACAAGCTGCCATGGTTAAGGTAGCTACTGTTACGAGTAAAATGCTTAGTGTTTTTTTCATCTTGTTTTCCTTTTCATTCTTATAAATAGTGAATCATAGCTTGCTGATCCTCGGTCCAAGTAACCTGACTTTGAACTCCATATACAGTTTGCAATGACTCAGGGGTGATGGTCTCCTTTGGAGTCCCTTGGTAAAGGATTTCTCCCTCTTTCATCAGATAGAGATAATCCGAATAGCGACAAGCAAGTTGAATATCATGCAGGACAGCTAGAACATTGACCTTGAGATTCTTCACAATGGCCAACAAGTCTAGCTGATACTTGATATCCAGGTGATTGGTTGGCTCGTCCAGGAGCAAGAGAGTCGGTTCTTGCGCCAAGGCGCGTGCTAATAAGACTCGCTGTTTCTCCCCACCTGAAAGAGACGAATAGAGACGAGTTTTCTTCTCAAGCATATCCACCTTGACGAGAGCATCTTGAACGAGGGCATAATCCCTTTCCTTTTCCTTCTGTAAAAAAGAGAGGTGGGGAGTTCTTCCCAGCAAGACGATTTCCTCAACTGTACAATCAAACTGCAATTGATTAAACTGGGTGACGACTGCCATTTGCTTGGCTGTTTCTTTGAGTGACCAATACTCCAGCGGCTTTCCATCTAGGCTTATCAAGCCTTTGTTCGCCTTTTCCTGGCGATAGAGGAGTTTAAGCAGGCTGGTTTTTCCACTTCCATTTGGCCCTAGTATCGTATGAAATTGATGTTCCTCAACCTTAAGAGAAACTCCTTTGAGGATTTTTTTCTCTCCTACTCCAAAATGGACATCCTGACAAATCAAGTCCATATCAGGCCCTCACCTCCTTTCGCCTACCTCCAACAATGTAGATAAAGAAGGGAGCACCCACTAAGGCTGTAAAAATACCAATAGGCAGCTCAGCATTTGGAATGATGACACGAGAGAGTACATCTGCCCAGACCACAAAGAGGGCACCCAGTATGGTCGCAACAGGAAAAAGTCTCCTGTAATTCGTTCCTACTAACCCTCGAGCTAAATGTGGAGTAATCAGACCGACAAATCCAATAATCCCACAGGTTGCCACTAAGACCGCTGTCAATACAGCCACCATGGTCACATAAAGATACCAATAAAAGCGTAAGGGAATCCCCAAAGTTAAAGCAGCCTCATCTCCCATCATCATCGCATTGAAAACACGATACTGAGTAGAGAAAAATAGAAAGGCTATTCCTACTACTATAGTTGGCAGGACTAAATCAGACCAGGTAGTCCCGGCAAGCGAACCCATGGTCCAAAACTTAATGGTCATCACACTGTCCGCATTAGCGCCAACTGAGATAATAAAGTTGGAAAATGCCAGAAAGAGAGCATTGACCACCGTTCCTGATAAGATCAGACTAGAAGTCGTCATCCTTCCCTGCATAGAGGCAATGATAAGGACGGCAATTGTTGCCAAAATAGCTCCAAGAAAAGCTCCAAGGCTAATCATCACTTTTAAACCAAGAATGATGCTTAGGGTTGCTCCTAGAGTTGCACCCGCAGAGATACCTAAGACATAGGGCTCAGCAATGGGATTGTTCACTGTAGACTGCATCACGCTACCACACATGGAAAGACCAGCCCCTACTATCAAGCCTAACAATACTCGGGGGAACCTCATGTTCCATACAATGGCAAGAGTGGACTTGGAAACCTCTCCTATCTCAAGAGGAAAACCCAACCTGCTCAAAATAATCCGATAGGTATCGCCTAGATCAACCGCAACGGATCCCATAGAAACTGCTAGAAAGAGCGAAATCCCTAAAGTAGCTAGCAAAATACCTAAAAGTAACACAAATTGCAGGTCTCGTCGGCTTCCAGAAAATTTGGAAAGCATGCAAACCTCCTTTGATAGCATCTTAAAAATTTAGAAAATTCTCATGAAAAGTATACCATATTTCCATTAGATGGACAAGGATAGAGACATATATAGAAAAAGCCCTCTGAAATCTGAGAGCTTGATTTGAGATCGGGCTATAATCCTAGTGAAACAAAAAAATCTACACGATCAGAAAAGTCTCTAT
>OIXV01003384.1_pt1 | contig 11815 bp, 13 predicted proteins | sample 1587771 | NCBI WGS metagenome assembly OIXV01 (sample SAMEA3888893, study PRJEB22519) | human gut metagenome | biome: human gut; feature: human-associated habitat; material: faeces | place: Denmark | collected 2010
CATTTAACATAATTTTTATCCTCCAGACTAAATCGGGGTATTCAGGTTATTTAATTTAATTAAGATCTGCTCAATTTGTTTCGGCGGAATATCCTTGATTCCTAAATTGGATCCGCCTGCTCGTTTTAGAATCGTTTTGGAAAGATTCAGCTCCTTTTCTGTTTTTCCATAAACGATAAAGTAGAATTCTAAATTTGATAGTTCTTGTTCGACCCACACCAAACGGCTGATCTGTTCTCGAATGATTCTTGCTCGAACGGGGTTTCTTTCTTCCCTTGCCAGCTGCAGCTGTCGGTTCCAATAGACAAGATTGTCATCGATATTTGTAGGAAACATCATCGATAAAATACTCATTTCTTCTTCGTAGATCCGCAACATATTTTCAAAATGTCGCATAGCCTGATATTGCTCGCTGGCACTGAGACCGTTGATATTTCTTGTCGTGACTTTCAAAAAAGAGAGATACCGGCCATTTTTTTTGACCACGTTTCCTCTGATCATTTTTTTGATTGGTACCAATTCTTGAATAGAAGGGTTCTCCCCTTTAGTGCGCTTTCGTCCTATTGATCGGAAACTTTGTACTTGTTTTGCGGCCATGCCTTACCCTCTCCTTTTTTTATAGCTTTGTACTTCATACACATTTCGATCCATAACGATCAAACAATAGATCGTATACAAATTTCTTCTGTTGCCGTTTGACGCTGGCTTTGCACATAGGAACAAGCCAAGGAAAAAGAAAACAATGCCTAATAGGATCGACGTCACAAGAGAAAAATGCAGATACCCTTGTAGATACAAAAGGAACATCGAGGGGCCAAAGACGATCAGAAGATCCAAGATATACAAAGATTTGTACTTTAGTTCTTGTTTGATACTTCGTTGAATCACGATATTGTGGTATTTATCCATGGTTTTCCTCCTCTATTGGTACCAATCTGCTTCATCATAACTGGTTGGAATATGTTCTACCGCTTGACGGTACTCATTTAAAGCCATTTCTTCTGCTGGCTGACCTTCAGATAAATGCTTTCGCCGACGATCGGTCACTTCTTTGGTTTCTAACAAGTTGTAGCTTTGTACAATATCTTCAGACACGTAACACCGTTCCCCTGACTGATTTTCATACGGTCGGACTTGGACTCTGGCCACAAAGGACACATGAGATCCTCGACACGTCATTTCAACAAAGGACTTTGCGATCGTGCCATACAGCACACATAAAAAGGAATCTGATTGATAGTCAGATTCCTTTTTTGTCTTGAAATTTCGTTTTGATATTAGCAAGACACGTGTATAACACGTGCCACTTTCCGTTTTCTTTAAGACGGGACTTTCAGCCAATCGGCCTTCAATACAATGGACATTTAACACGAGATCTCCTCCTAAATATAATCATCGGCATTTACTTTATTCATGGATTGATAGATATCATAGTACTCATTTTCTGGTGTCACACTCGACTCCTTCAAGTATTTGGTGGCCAATTCTTTGGGTGTAGAAAGCTCCTTCGTTTTTGATTCAACCGTTGGAATATGATACGTTGGTGCCGTTGATTTTTCTGCAGGTTTTTGGCTAGTCACCGATCGATGATTCGTTGGTTGTACTGATTGTTTAATCGAACCTGATTTTGGCTCACTGCGTCTAGCAGGTGTCACCGTTGATCGATCAATTCCTCTACTTGGTGATTGTTGCACCGTTTGAGTGCCAGCACTGGTAGACGATGGATTGCTTCGTTGTACGACTGCACCTGTAGAAGGCGCCACACTTGTGACCCGATCAAGAGCCACAGAAGCTCCTTCAGACGATTGTTCACTCGATTGAACAGATTGACCAGCCACTACAGCAGAAGTGCCGTAAGACGTTTCTGGCGTTGCTCGTTTCACTTCCTGATCCTTGGCTCTTTGATTGCTATCCGGATTTCCTTCAGATGCACTCGGATTGTTTGACTGTTGCATATTGTTGTTCTGATTGACTTTGTCAGTCGCTGCTTGGATAGCGGCTTTTCTACTTGGCGTCTGAATCGGCGGAATGGTCGTTCGTTGGATTTTTTGTGAAGCGACCGTTTTACCCGTTGCCAAACCATTTGCACGATTGCCGTTGATAGGATCGATCGGTGATTCGGTTCGATTGCCACTTTCACCCATCTGTTTCAACGCTTCAGCTGAAACATTGCCAATGCTTTTTCCATCTGTTTCTTTTCCTTGAGAAACAGTGCTGGAAGAAGCAGAAGCGTTCATTGGTTGATACGTTGTTTCTGGTGAAGGATTGGTTCCTGAAGGCAGCTCTCCATTAGTAGAAACCTGATCCTTGTCTTGAACCGATGGACTTATCTGATCATTTGGAACCGCTGATCGATTCGATCCTTGCGTTTGTGTCACCGGCTCTTGTTGGTCATTCATGCCAAATGTTTGGCGCATGTTGGCCGCAAATTCCTGCACACTGCTTCTAGAAGAGCCATTGTTTCCTGGAACCGTTGAGCGACTTTGAATCGATTTTTCATTGTTGCTTTCATGAACACCGTTATTGACTCGCATCCGATTGATTGCATTGCCAGCATGTTCCTTGATACTTTTTCCTGCTTTGATTCCGGCTTTTGCCGTACTTACTCCTGCGCTAGCAGCTGCCGCAGTACCCGACTTCGCAGCTTTCGCCGCAACGACCGTACCGACCATTGCTTGCCAGCCCGAACGAACCCCGATATCTAAGCCCAAGAATTTCCCAAAGAAATTCGGCCCGTCGATCGTGATCCGAACCCCAACGATACATAAGATCAAGTAAGCCAAAAAGCCAAGATGCAAAGTACCGATATACGAAAAATACAGCTTGAAAATACTCAAGCTGAACCCTGTTAACATGATCGCCAATAAACTACTTCCGATATCCAAGAAAATCTTCTTCGCACGTTGTCCGGTCTCAATATCTGACACAGAAAGTACCGGAAACATCAGTTTCGCAAAAATCAATTCAAGTAATGAAGATGCAATAATAAACGCCGAACAAATAAACGCAAAAGACACGGTCACTAGTGATAACGTGATCGTGCCTGTTTTGTAGGTAAAGCGATATTTTCCATCATTGAAAAAGCTAAAGGTACCATTAGTTATTTTTTCTGAAGTGATATCCCCTTCTTCATCTGTTTTTAACTTATACTCTAGGTAAGAAACATCATTTTCATTATAAGCTTTATCTTTCATATCATCTAAGTCATCTGGAGTGATCACTTGTGTGAGATCCGTGGACTGAAATGCATTTTCTGACAAATTATTTTTGGGTGTTCCTGCCTGCCCATTTAAACGTCCAAATCCTTTTTTTGATGCATATTGCAAATCTGCTAGATTTTCTTTGACGATACTATAAGACAACGTGCTTGTTTCAGAACCATCCACTGAATCCAGCGTCTTGGTTTCCCCATAAACTTTTTCCGCCAGCTCGACACTAGACGTGATCATACCAGGTAGTTGTACCCCTAAGCATACGATCAGTGCTGCCCGAAACAGACCTGCTTGTAAATTGACTCGCTCATTCAAAATGAATTTGTAGGCCAAGACAATGATCATAATGATCAGTACCGTTCCAGATAAAATCCGCATACTGGTGTAAATCTTACCGATTGTATCGTTTTCTAAAAAACCAAATACCTTGAACACCTGGTCGAGGATGTCTTCCACCCCCGAGGCCATTTTGTATAATCCCTTGATCCAGTTACTGCTTATCCATTTGAATATATAGCTTAGTAAATTCGCATCATGAATCCATTCATCATACTTTTGTAAAAAATCCGTTGCTTTTTCCGTGATTTTCACCTTCCAATCATAAAAAAAAGAGAGACTAGTTATATAGTCTCTCTAAAAATACTAATAATTTTCATCATTTCCCTTGATAAATTGACACAAAATAATGAGGATCATCTTCATACATAGCTTTCACTTCTTTTAATGTTGAGTCAGCTTTAGCATAATTTTTAGACACCGGCACAAAAGCATACCCTTCATGTTCTTCATCGTAAAATACTTTAAAATTTGTAGTGTCAGAAAATCCACCGAGCAATTCAAATATTCCTTTTCCCTCACTATTTTCTATATGGTACTGATACAAAACATCGTCTTCTTTTTCTACTGAATAATTTAATTCTTCAGAAACACCTTCTTTGATCTTGCTAGCAATAATTTTTCCATCTGATGATTTTTCCATTGTAATTATGGGATCTTTTATAGGTGATCCAGATAAATAATACACCTGATCCTCTTCAAAAAGATCCTCAAGCTTGGCTTCAGGTGAATTGGAACACCCACTTAAAAGAAATACAGTTCCCACTACCAAAAAGATCCCAAAAACACTCATTTTTAAACGCTTCACAGTAACCCCTCTTTTTCTATTCATTTGATTTTAGTATAGCACGTCTACTCTGTATCTAATCGGACTAAATTAGAAATATCTTTATAGTATGGCTTGTTTAAATAAAAATTCGCCAGCTGTAAAAACGCACACCGTTCTTCTTCTTTAAAAAGTGGTTTAAGATCTTCGGTTACCGCTTGTTTCAAAAAGTCGACTAAGTTGATTTTTTCAGAATTGACTAGATCTTCTACGATTGAAAGTTTGACAATTTCTCGATACCTGTCCACATCTTTTGTATCAAACCGTTTGAGGACTGATGCAAAGGTATCTTCATCGATTTGTAACAATTCCTCTTCTGGCTGAAGACCTTCTTCCAGAGACAAGAGCAGCGATCGGTTGATTGATTCTGAGATCAAATCATCGACGTCGATTGCGTTTGCTGCTAAATCAAAGGTTTTATGTTCAGAGGGAATGTTAAAGTCTTCAATCGGTCGGTTTGGGTCAAAGTATTCACCCAAATATTCAAATCGGAAAGGCATCGACGTCTCTTTCGTAGAAAAAATAGAGTACGACCGGATTTTTTGGCGCTTTTTGTTTTCCCTGTGCAACCTCAGTACAACCATTTCGCCCATCATAAGCGTAGATAATTTATACGGAGTAATTATTCGTTGAGAGCCGACGTTGGTTTGTTTACTCGTATCAAGAGAAAGTGGATCCTGTTCACCAGTCGAATGTTTTTCTACCGTTTTCTCACCAACTCTTTTCGATATTTCTTCGTGCGTATCTTTGTCTTGGCTCATGATATACAAATGGTTTTGGCAATTTTCTTTGATGATCTTCGCCGTATAGTCTCCATATACAGAGCCTAATTGCGCATAGCTTTGTAAAAATAGATCGAACAGAATGTTTCGCCCTAAACAAACGGTCACAATGTTATCCATACTTTCAATGGCTGGCATGTTCCCAAATTCATCCAGGATAAAATGGACTCTTCGGAAGCACTTCCCACCTCTTGTATTTCCAGCATTTTGCGCAAGTGTTGTGTACAGTTGTTTAACAAACATGGAAGAAATCACATTTTTAGACGGATCATAATCCGGCGTGATCATGAATACAGCGATCGGCTTTTCTGTGTAGAAAAGTTCACATTGCTTCAACTCGTCTAAATCTCCGCTGGTTCGATTTAACTCACCATCTTTTTCAAGTAGAGTGATCGAATAGGTTGCTTTTTTATCTTGAAAAACCACTTCTAATTGATCGCCAGTGTTTAAATTCAAATTGAAGTTCAAATCCACCACACCAGCCATATTCGGACGGATCGTTTCTACTCCTAATACTTGCCCATTGCGTAAGAAGCGAACTTTCAAAATTTGATCATACATCGATCGATCAAATTGGAAGAACAACGACTTAGGAAAACCCACCGACTTCAGCCGAAAACTATTTTTTGACGTCATCTTCGCAATCGCTTCAAACCCTTGGAAAATCGTTAACTTATCCAAGACGGCACTTTGAATTGGCCCTTTATTCTTCGAATCCATAGAAGAAAATGAAGAGTATTGTGCTTTGGCGATATGCCCTTGCGGCAAACGTTCAAAGTAGAGATCGAGTTGTGTGTACTCTTTTTTCGTGACCCGATCAATGACTTTTCGATTTGTCATTTCAATGATCCACTGTGCCACATTGTACATTGTAATCTTTCCTAAATCGTCCTTTTCCAAATAATAGTCGATTAGGGCTAAGATCACACCGTTTAACAGCTTCTGCGCACCGCTATAGACCCATTTGTTCTGACCGGCGTTTGGATCGTTGAACAATGCATACGTGAATTGATCCACCAACATCTGCGCAGAAGAAGAATCCCCTCTTACATAAGCATCAATGATCAGCTGCAGCGGATTATAACTCATGGATTGATCGGGTGTTTCTAAATTAAGTACTTGTACCTCATAGCCCCTTTCTTCTAATGTTTCTTTTGATCCTTTGTAGAGTTCTCCTTTCGGGTCATTAAAAATCAGAGAACACTGTTCCTTCGCTCGACTCAAGATATCAGTCAGTGGAAAAACGATCGACTCACCCTTACCTGATCGACTCGTACCTAGAATGAGTGAATTGACTGTATTGAGATCGATATAAAACTTGTTCATATAGTGCGTGATAGGAATACCGCCCATTCCTTCAAACCGTTCCTTTCGATCAGGTACGGCCGAATATTGCTCTTTGATCTCTTGAATCGTCGCCAAACGGGCGTCTCCTTCTTGCCCATAACTCAATGAATCAAATTTTCGAGTCAGTTTTTTAAAGACGAACCAGGCAAAAAAGAAGGCCAAGGGTAGCGTGATAAGCAGCTGCTTGTTCGTTCCTACATGAATGAACAAGGAACGGGCAAAATAAGGAAACGTTTGAAACAGCTTCCCAGCCGTTGAAAAGTCCTGGTTTATCGAAAGTGTAAAAGCTTGGCCAAGAATCGGCAGAAATGAAACGATAAAATTGATCAGATAGTTGCTCATAAAATAAACAAAGAAGAAGGCACTGAAAAAACCCAGAAACGCTATCGGCGCATGACGCTTATGTTCTTCGGCTAGTCCTTCTCCTTTTATCGAATAACCCCTTCCGATAAAAAGGGCTATTTTTTTCAGTCCAAAAGCAGAAAATAATCGGTAGAAAAAGGAGCGTTTCTTACTTCGTACTCGCATAGACGCTCACCTTATTCCAATACCGATTTTGCTTCTTTGGGCTTGTCCTGCAACAAGTAAGCAGAAGCGATCTGTTGTTTTTGACCCATGGTTAAATCCTTTTTCAACGCATCTGACAGCTCTTGGTAGATGGACGTAATGGCTTTTTGATCTTGTTGTAGAATGGCCAGATCCAATAAACCATAATCAGATTCGCCTAGTTTTGTTAACTGCTTTAAGGTGTCTGTGTCCTCTTTTTCAAAGACGACTTGAACCACATGGTCAATATTTTCAGGATATTCTTTAGCCGCTTCAATATACTTGCCAGCACTGATTTGATCGTCATAAGAAGGAACCGCTGGTTCCGTTGATTCGAAACTCGCATAAGAATTTTCTGTTTGAACAGCTGCAGATACAGTTGTTTGATTTGAATCTTGTTGGGCTATTGCATGAACATAGCCGCCAAATCCTGCCACCGCAAGTAAAACCGCACCACTCAAAGTGATTTTTTTCCATAAAGACGATTTCCCAGCTGCTTGTTGTACTGCACCTGGTTGTGTTGGCGCTGCCTGTAAAGGCGTGCCTTGTTGTTGCTGTTGGATAAATGCCATCAGCTGTTGTTGCGTCGCCAAGTTTTCAGCCCCTCTTCGGGTCTGATCATCGAACAATTTTGCTAGAAATTGCGAGATTTCCATTTCTTTTTGTTGATTTTGTTGCTTCGTCGATTCAACATTCTGCACGGCTTTATCTTTTAGGGACAATTCTTTTTCTTTTATAGCCAATTCACGATCACGCTGCGCAAGTACGGCTTTTTCCCGTAACTCTTGTTCATGAATCCGACGTTGCTCTTCAAAGACAGGCTGTGATTCAATCAGTTTTGATTTCATTGATTGTAAGTACTGCAGTTCTTGATCCGTGACTTGTTGCACTGATTCGACCAGGATCGTGCTTAACTCTTCGAGTTGACTGTTCTTACGCTCAATCAATCGGCTGTACTGTGACTTATGAGCTTTTTCTTCATAAGAAGCAGTGATTTTTTCTTCTTCTTGTTCGATTGCTTCTTGTCTCATTTGATCGAGTTGTGCCGCTTTTTCCTGCTTGTCTGCCTGCAATTTGACATCGATTTGATAAAGCTCGTCTTGATGGCGCTTATTCAATCGTTCCAATTCTTCTTGTTGGCGCTTTTGGATCCTCGCTTCATCAAGCGCTAATTGATTATCTAAAGAAGTGAACGCTGCTTCGATCTTATCAGTAAATTCTTCACTTAGAATTGCTTTTTTAGCAGCTAATTCCGCAAGACATTCTTCAGAACCATCGTCTGCAGTAATTTCTTGATAAGCGATCGTCAACTTTTTGATCAATTTGTTCTCTACGTCATTTTTTAATTTATATAGGCTTGAGATCAACTGTTTGTAGAACGTTGGATTGTATTGTGTTCGGATAAATTCTTTCTTTCGCTCACTGATAAAATCATTTTTATCGGCTAAACCAAAATACACGATCAATTCTTGCGTCTGACGATCCAACTTTGCTTCTAGTTTAGCGATCAAAGATTCGATAGGACTAAAAATCGGTTGTGTGGTTAAATCCAAATAGGCGTCCAACGGTGGAATAACGACACCTGGAATCGATCCTTTGACTGTAGAAGGAACAATATCGTCCTGAGAAGCTTGTGCTTGTGGGCTAAGAATTTCTTCTTTTTCCATTTCAAGATCTTCAAGAGGAACTCCATCTTCTTCCTCTACGGTTTCGTAATCAGGGACATAGTTGTCTTCGGGCAACTCCAAGGCTTCTTCTACAAAATTCTCTGAAGGTGATTCTTCAATCAATGGTACGGTTGCTTGTTGTTTTTTCGGTAATACACGAGAAAGTAAATTTTCCGCAACCTCCGTCAATTTCACTTCTGGCAAGGACAAACCGCTAAGAAATGAGGGTTTTGTTTCGTTGATTTCTTCTTCGACAGGTTCAAATGGCTGATCGAACTCGATTAGAAGATCATTTTCCAATTCCTCAAACTGTTCTTTTTGGCTGCCTTTTAAGTTTCTAAGCTCCTGAATAATATCCTCGTCGATCAGTAGGTCTAAAGGCACATCTTTTGATAAGGGTAGAGTGAACTCCCAATAGTCTTTTGTCCCTTCTACACGGTGGATCTCTAAAGTCATCTTATGATCCAGCGGCCCAACATCTGCTTGAACCTGGTAAAAAAGTTCTCTCGCTTCAGGAAGAGAATACTTCTTTTTCAGGGTCAATCGTTTCGTAGCCTTGATTTCTTTTGGTAATTTTGTAAAACGCAAAATATAATTTCCCATGGTTCTCTCCTTTAAAAAAAAAGATGGAAAGTTTTATTTCTTCCCATCTTTTAAACGTTTGATATTAGAATTTTTTACCAATCCCTTGGAAGTACGTTGCTAATGAAACAGCTGACATGATCACGATCATCCCAACCGCTACACGAAACCAAATGCTTTTTGCGACGTCCGCTTTTCGATCGGAACTCATGAACATGATGCCAGCTACGATCGTCGTAATAACAGCCACCGGAAACGATAGTCTTTGTAAAGCTGAATAAATCGTTGTTCCTGCCTTGTCCAATTCACTGACCCAATCATTCGTTGGTAGCGTTAGTAGTGCTAGTTGTAGTTTCATTAACATGTTTATTTCCTCCATTTTTCACTTGGTTTTTATCTGATACAAGAGTATTGATTTTTGAAAGCACGTAAGACTCGCATTGCTTTTCAATCGTTGATTCTTCCCATTCCTTGTCTTTTCCTTCAAGAATGGCCATTTTTTTATCTCGTAAATGATCATTCGTCCATTCCTTAAAGGGAATGCCTTCTTGAGAAAGTAATTCTTTTGCGGCTTCTACAAATGGTGACACCGCTGATTTTTTCCCTGCCATATGCTTCTTCCTTCCTGGCTAATTGACTATCTAAAAAAAGAAAAACCCCTCGATTTTTTCGAGTAGGTTCGTTTTTGTCTTGGTTCCATTTCCGGCAATGCTTTTCGTTCATCGTTGAATTGCCGATTGATTTCCATATAAACTTTTGCACCATCCACGGTATCTGATTGCAGCGTTAAAAATTGTCCGTGTAAAATATCCAGCAGTTGAATGGCCGATTGCGTAGGGTCAATTTTCACCTCTTCTACCGCAAATTCCTGCCGTTCATTTTCAATAATCACTGACAACGTCGTGGTCTCCGTTAAAGAACGTTGCAGCTGTTCTAACACTTGCTGGGCTTGAAAGATACCGTGGATCGCTTTTCTGTTCAATACACGGTATTTTCGAGACAATTTCTTGTCTACATTCGAAAAATGAACCCGATATTGTCCTGTCACTTGATCACCCCCTTACATTCGGATATTTCCTTGTTCCCACAGTTGTTGCCAGTAGCCTTGAATTGTTTCTTGGTAGGTCAAGAATAGTTTAATAATCAAACAACATACACCCACAGTAATAGCGATCCGGAAAAGCTTAATGAGGATCTTTCCGATTGATTTCATGTACTCACCTCACTTGAGAGGGAGCTTGTCCCGTGATTCCAAGCTTGATCGCTACCGAATTTGGCAAAAAGGTTACTGGATAAGTAGCTTTTATGGTGTAATCAACAACTTCGCCAAATTCGACCTTTTTCCCAAGATCTGGACTTTCAACAGTGTACCAGCCATGATATTGCTTGTTTGAGTAATCTTTTAATTCCGAAACGGCTTCAGATGTTAAGCCGCCCTTGCGTTCGATTTGGTAATTGACTTGTTGACGATACGTCGTGATTGTTTGAATCTGATAACCAAAAACAAAAACGCCACACAAAATAATGATTGAAAAACATAAGAAAAACGCACTGATAATCTCGCCGAATTCGTCCTCTGCTCCCATAAGCACCCTCCTTTAAAAATAGATAAATAGTTTACCCAGCTGGAATAAAACGATCGATATGCCGTTTCCTAGCAAGAAAATCACAATGACTAACATGATTTTAATGAACAAACCAGAAAAACGCCGCAATTTATACTCAATAATTTGATTGATGCCTTCCATCGTTTCATTCATAGCGATTTTAGCCAATCGATCAATCACACGAAGATCTTTGACTCCTTGATCCAGATCAGCAAGTGTGATCATAAATAATATACTGCTATCTGTTTCAGACATCTGCTTGGCAAAGTTTTCATAAGGCGTATAACTTTCTGGATATTGCGTAATATCCAGCATCAAATTCTGCAAGATCTTCTTATCAATTTCATTGGGGATACGGGGCAATAACCGTTCTAAAATGGAACGTACATTGATTCCCCCTTTACTTTGCTTTAGCAATGGGACTAGTAATTTTTCAAAATCTGAAAATTGGACTTGACGTTCAAATCGAAATTGGTAGTAGGTCGTAGTAATTCGGTTTAACTTTAACCAGTACACCAAAGAAATAAATAAACAACCTACAAGCATCATTTGCCAGCCAAGCAACACACTTAGGAGTAAAAAGGATGAAAAAAAGAAAAGTAGTAACAATACCAATCGTTTCGACCACTTTTCTATATCCCCTGTGCTATTATTCATTAATATTAGGTAATCAAATTGCTTTTTAGGCAATACTTGAGAAAAAAATGCACGCTTTGGTGCTGCTTCAGATTGTTTAATACGAACAGTTAGTTTCATTTTCTTGTTCGCACCTCCAATTCTGTGACTGAATCATCAAAGTAATCTTTAAAAAATTTTTTAAAGATTATGAAAAATGACACGGAACATATCGTAGCAACAGCATACCCAATGATATGATGCGAAAATCCTTGAATATATTGATCCAAATTTC
>OIXV01003385.1_pt1 | contig 11811 bp, 11 predicted proteins | sample 1587771 | NCBI WGS metagenome assembly OIXV01 (sample SAMEA3888893, study PRJEB22519) | human gut metagenome | biome: human gut; feature: human-associated habitat; material: faeces | place: Denmark | collected 2010
GCCATCAATTATTGTTTATTTTTCTTTCTTAAGACTACAAACACACCGCCAAGAATAACCAAAATTGAGACCCCAGCTACTGACAACCAGATCGCTGCTTGCTCACCCGTTTTTGGCAAGGTTGGCTTATTGTCAGCTTTCTTGGTTCCTGGTGTTTTTGGATCTTGTTTATTTGATCCTTTAGGATCTTCTACTTTTGGATCTGGCGTTTTACGACCAGGATCATTCGGATCGCCCCCATCTGGATTGCTTGGTTTATCCTTTCCAGGCTCTCCTGGGTTTGATGGAATAGTTGGCGGATCATAGGTATTAATTAAGTCATAACCTTCAACTTTTGAACTATAGTTTACAATGGCATCTTCACCAATTGTATAGGTAATTTTTTGACCATTTTCATCATTTACTGGAAGACCACTAAATGTGTAGTTCCAGCCATCAGCTTCACTGACAACTTTAGATGCTACTACTTGATTGTTAGCATATAGATTAACTGTAATGCTCTGTGGACGAGTCATGTTTGTATCATTAACCCATGTTTTATGACCTGATACAGAGGTTACTGGTTTGTATGTATTGGTAAAAGTCGCGTCTCCGTCATAAGAAACTGAACCAAATTTTTCGCCCAATACATCAACAACTTTAACTGTTACTTTAACCTCTTTAGCATCATAAGTGTAGCCATCTTCCTGGCCTGGAATTTCTTTAATTACATAGTTGAATGTACCAGCTTGGCTATAGTTGATTGCTGCGAAATTAATAGAACCATCAGCTTCATTAGTAGCTGTCTGTAAAAGTTGCCCCTTGTCATCGTAAAGACCAAAACTAAATTGTCCCTTAGTCAATTCTTTACCGACCAGAGTTTTTTGAGCCTTGATTACAACATCTTTTGAGCGTTCGGCACTTCCATCTCCCGAACCAGCTTCCAATCTAAGTGAGCGATTGATTGTTCGTTCTCCTGGGAAGTTTGTAGCTGACCAAGATAATTTATTATTTACTGTATCACCTACTTTAGTTCCTGGCGCTACACGAGTTGAGTATTCAATATACATTGGCCAATTGTAATTATCACCAAAGTTGATTGTGAATCCATTTACGTCGCCATTTGCATTTTTAGAAAGAACTGCTTTCTTTGTAAAATTATCAAGAACAGGTAGAGTTAAAAGATGGGCTTCATTACGAATTCCCCCTTGAACTGGTGCATAGCGCACAGCACGTAAACTTCCTGGAACAAGAGTTAAGCCGTCACCAAAATTATCAGAAATAACCATTCCACGAAGCATGTCTTGTCGAGCGTTTAAGATAATACGCCATTTAACAATACTTGGGTCTGATTTGTCTTGGTAACCATATTTCATCTCGTACTCACCAGCTTGACCATCATCCTTTTTATATTGGAAAGAAAAGTCAGTTTGACCAAAACGGAATGAAACAGGGCCAGACTCTTTGACTGTGTCATTATTTAATCGAACATTGAAATTTAGAGACATTCTCTTATTTTCAGGCAAACGAGAGAAGTAATCACTGAAAGTTACTGTCACCGTCTGATTGTTCGGATCTACTTGAGCGGTACCAACAACTTCACCCTTATCATTTTTGACATCAATGACATTAAAATTCAAAACTGTAATAAGAGTTAACTCTTGAGGCAGCTTCAGAGTAAGGGTATCACCGCTATTAATAGCTTGTGAATCCGGAAAAGTAATGTCACTTGTCACAGCTAAGGTCTCATTTGTCGTAACTGTTGTATCGCTAGTTAGAGGACTACCATTTTTAGTTATAGTAACATTGTTTGTATAGTCAGTAACTTCAGTCGCTTGAGCTGATTTTGTTACTCCAAGACCAAAAAACAATAGCCGACAACAAAATAAAGAATTTAAGAACAAGATTATTTTTTTCTTTCATTCATTATTCCCTCCTTCATATTTTATTATACCTAAAATACAGAAAAGTAGGAAATGTTTTATAGAAAAATAACAAAAAAATCAGTTATAGTACAAGATATATACGTAAATTGATTCATTTCATACAAAAAAGTAGCAAAATCAATGCTACTTCTTTGTTTTCATAGTTATTTATTCAATACCAATTTCCGCACGAACGACATCCGCAATCGTATCAACATAGAAATCAACTTCCTCATGACTTGGAGCTTCCGCCATTACGCGAAGTAATGGTTCAGTTCCACTTGGACGAACTAAAATTCGTCCATTTCCTGCCATTTTTGCTTCCATTTCTTCGATGATTGATTTAATAGCAGGGACTTCCATCGCCTTGTCCTTCATGCTATTCTCCACTCGAATATTGACTAATTTCTGAGGATAAATAGTTACTTCGGATGCGAGTTCTGATAACTTTTTACCAATCTCTTTCATGATTTTGGTTAATTGTACAGCAGTTAACTGGCCGTCACCTGTTGTATTATAGTCCATGATAATCACATGTCCAGACTGTTCTCCGCCAAGATTATAGCCAGATTGGCGCATCTCTTCTACTACATAACGATCTCCAACAGCTGTTACAGCCTTTTGAATTCCTTCTCGATCTAATGCCTTATGGAAACCAAGATTAGACATAACCGTAGTAACAATAGTATTTTGAGCCAACTGGCCTTTTTCAGATAGATACTTACCGATGATGTACATAATCTTATCACCATCTACCAGCTCACCATTCTCATCCACAGCAATCAGACGATCGCTATCTCCATCAAAAGCTAAACCAATAGCAGCGCCCGATTCTCTTACAACCTCTTGCAAAGCTTCAGGATGAGTCGAACCAACATTCAAGTTAATATTAAGTCCATCTGGATTTTCTCCAATAACAGTCAATTGAGCGCCCAAATCAGCAAAAATCTGACGGGCACTTGTTGAAGCAGCACCATTAGCTGTGTCTAGAGCAACATGCATTCCTTCTAACTCTAAACCAGTTGAAACTAGATATTGTTGATACTTGCGTAGTCCTTCTGGATAGTCAACAAGAGTTCCGAGTCCCTCAGCACTTGGACGTGGCAAAGTATCTTCAGTCGCATCAAGTAGTGCTTCAATTTCTAGTTCTCGATCATCATCCAACTTGTAGCCGTCACCACCAAAGAACTTGATACCATTATCAAGTGCTGGGTTGTGGCTGGCAGAAATCATAACTCCGGCGCTTGCTTTTTCTGACTTAACCAAATAAGCAACACCTGGTGTTGCAATAACTCCAAGTTTATAAACATGAATACCAACTGATAAAAGACCAGCAATCAAGGCGCTTTCTAACATTTCTCCTGAAATCCGTGTATCACGTCCAACGAAGACCTTAGGCACTTCACTTTCGTGCTGGCTCAGAACGTAACCGCCAAAACGACCTAATTTAAAGGCCAATTCAGGCGTCAATTCCACATTTGCTTCTCCGCGAACACCATCGGTTCCAAAATATTTTCCCATTATTCTATTATTCCTTTCAGGTTATAAACTGTTTTATTAATGATTAGAAGAGCTCGTAGAAGTTGAGCTTGTACTTGTCGAAGATGAACCTGATGTCTTAGTCGTAATCTTCACTGTCGTTTCATAAGGACTAATGACACTTGGTATTGCAGTCCCAGTACTGTCTACAGCTCTCAAAGTTGCAACGCCTGTATAATTACCACTAATGACGTCACTCTCTGGTAAGACTGCTTCTACATGGTCAATTCTTTCCATGTAATCCTCATCAGTAAAGACGGTAACCTTCGAATCACCGAAGTTGACACTTGAAATTGAAACTCCTTGAGCAACCTGACTTTCTGTGATAGTAGTCTGTACAGGAAATGTCTTACTCACGCGCTTACCTACTTTTACAGTGATTTTATCAGGATTTACTGTTGCTGTCAGGCCACTAGGTAGATTATTAATGCTTAGTTTCACCTCTGAGATACCAGTCTTAACATTGGTCAGATCAGCTACTATTTTGAATTTACGAGTACTTTCCTGCATTTCACTGGCCAAGGTCAAGCGATTTGATCCCGTCAAACTAACTGTTGCTTCGGAAGAGAAACCACTTATGAAATATTCATCGCTGTCGTATTTCACGTCAATTGGAACATTTGTAATTGTATTAGTGTATGTTTCAGACTTATTTAAGCGAATGTTGGCATTGTTTTGGAAATTGTTTGAGGTTGCATAAACAAATAAAACCAGAGCAAAAAAGATAGAGGAGAGGATATACCAGATTTTTTTATAGTTTTTCATTTTCTATGCCCTCCCAGTATACGCTGATGCCAACCTTTTTTATCAGGTTGATCAGGAACCAAAACCTTACGAAGCTCCTCTTCAAATTCCTGCAGAGACAAATCATGCTTGAAGACACCATTGTGAGTGATAGAAATACCTCCCGTTTCCTCCGATACAATAAATGTAAAAGCATCAGAAACCTCAGATAGGCCGATAGCAGCCCGGTGCCGAGTACCAAATTCTTTGGAAATTCTTGAATTTTCTGTGAGAGGAAGATAAGCACATGATACAGCAATCTTATTATCTCTGATAATGACTGCACCATCGTGCAAAGGAGTATTGGGGATAAAGATATTAATCAGTAATTCACCTGATACATCAGCATCCAAGGGAATTCCAGTCGAAATATATTCTTGCAAGGTTCTGCTACCTTGAATCGCAACCAAAGCTCCAATCTTACGTGGACTCATATACTCAACTGCTTTGACAGAAGCTTGGATAAGCTTTTCTTCCGAGCTCATAGGAGTTGCTGAAAAAAGATCTGTTGCTCTACCTAAGCGTTCGAGTCCTGTTCGAATTTCTGGAGCAAAAATTACTACTGCTGCAATAACCCCATAAGTAATAACTTGATTAATCAGCCAAGAGATCGTTGCTAGGCCTAGAACATTTGCAATAATTTGTCCTAATACAAAGAGAAAAACTCCACGCAGGAGAATCATGATTTTTGTTCCTGCAACAGCCTTAGTAAAGAAATATAAGATCCAAGCCACCAAAGCAATATCAATGATATTAATCAAAATACTCCAGGGGCTGCCAAACAAACTGGACCAGTACTGGAGATTAGACAATTGTTGAAAATTCATAATCAATCCACCCTATCAAAGAAAACGTTCTTTTCTATTATATCACTTTTAGTAGTTTTTTTCTGTAATCAAATTTACTTTTTATGATAAAATAATTCTTATGAAGATAAATACACTTTTAGGCCTCTGGGCAGGTAAATCCTCCCACTTTGTCCTCAGCAAAATGGGACGTGGATCTACTCTTCCTGGAAAAATTGCCTTAACCTTTGATAAAAATATTTTACAAAACTTAGCTAAGAACTATGAAGTCGTAGTGATTACGGGAACCAACGGAAAGACACTAACCACTGCTTTGACAGTGGGCATTCTCAAGGAAGCTTTTGGAGAAGTTACTACTAATACTAGTGGTGCAAATATGATTACAGGGATCACCACTACTTTCTTGACTGCTAGAAAAGGCAAATCTGGTAAAAATATAGCTGTGCTAGAAATAGATGAAGCCAGCCTATCTCGGATTTGTGACTATATCAAGCCCAGCCTCTTTGTCTTTACAAATATTTTCCGTGACCAGATGGACCGCTATGGTGAGATCTACACAACTTACCAGATGATTTTGGATGCTGCTGCAAAAGTTCCTGAAGCGACAGTGCTAATGAATGGGGACAGCCCTCTCTTTAACTCAGTTAGCCTAAAGAATCCTGTCCGCTACTATGGATTTGACACTGAAAAAAGCCAGGCTCAGCTGGCTCACTATAATACTGAAGGCATCCTCTGTCCCAAGTGCGAGCATATCCTCAAGTACGAGCTCAATACCTATGCCAATCTAGGAGCTTATATCTGTGAAGACTGTGGCTTCAAGCGTCCTAAACTAGACTACAGCTTGACTGCTCTCAATGCTCTTGAACATAACCGCTCTGCCTTTACTATTGATGGACAAGACTATCAGATCAATATCGGCGGACTCTACAATATCTACAATGCGTTGGCTGCAGTGTCAGTGGCTCAATTCTTTGGAGTTGATCCTTCTACAATCAAGTCTGGTTTTGATAAGAGCCGAGCTGTCTTTGGCCGTCAGGAAACCTTCAAAATCGGAGATAAAGAGTGTACCTTGGTTTTGATTAAAAATCCAGTTGGTGCTACCCAAGCCTTGGAAATGATTGAGCTTGCACCTTTTGACTTTAGCTTATCTGTCTTGCTCAATGCTAATTATGCGGACGGCATTGATACCAGCTGGATCTGGGATGCTGATTTTGAGAGAATTTTAGAGATGAATATTCCTCATGTCATCGCAGGTGGTGTCCGTCACTCCGAGATTGCTCGGCGACTGCGGGTAACGGGTTATCCAGCAGATCAGATTAGCGAAGTCAAAGACTTAGAAGCAGTTTTCAAAGCCATTGAACAACAAGAAACCAAGCATGCCTATATCTTAGCAACTTATACTGCTATGCTGGAATTTCGAGAGTTGCTGGCAGAGCGTCAGGTTGTTAGAAAGGAGATGAACTAATGGTTTATACTTCCCTCACTTCTCTTGATAACCAGGATTTCCGTTACGATATTAAAATTGCCCATCTTTATGGAGATCTCATGAATACTTATGGAGATAATGGAAATGTGCTCATGCTCAAATATGTAGCAGAAAAGTTAGGTGCTAGAGTTCAAGTCGATATCGTCTCTCTAGAAGATGGTTTTGACAAGGACAGCTACGACATCGTCTTCTTTGGTGGTGGCCAAGACTATGAACAAACGATCGTAGCTCGTGACTTACCAGCTAAAAAGGATGCCTTAGAAAATTTTATCAACGAAAATGGCGTAGTGTTAGCTATCTGCGGTGGTTTTCAACTCTTGGGAAAATACTATATCGAAGCATCCGGTCGACGGATCGAAGGATTAGGCATCATGGGACATTACACCCTCAATCAGACTAATAATCGTTACATTGGCGACATCAAGATTCATAATGATGAATTCAATGAGACCTACTATGGTTTTGAAAATCATCAAGGCCGCACCTTCCTCTCTGATGACGAAAAACCACTGGGCAAGGTTGTCTATGGAAATGGTAACAACCAAGAGGATGGTTGTGAAGGCGTTCATTATAAAAATGTCTTTGGTTCTTACTTCCATGGTCCCATCTTGTCCCGCAACGCAAACTTGGCCTACCGTCTGGTAACAACAGCTCTGAAAAAGAAATATGGCTCAGATCTTAAATTGGCAGCTTATGAGGACATCTTAGCACTAGAAAAACAGGAAGAATATGGTGATGTCAAAAGTAAGGCTGAATTTGAATAAATATATTGGAGAATTATTATGAAAGAAAAACTACATTATATCCTACTTTTAATTACCGTTCTATTGGTTGCTGGTATTTCATTGGCCAATATGCAGAGCGTCAATGTTAGCTTTATCCTATTTAGCTTCAAACTTCCCTTGATTATATTGATTTTAATCTCAGTACTTCTAGGATCTATCACAACCTTTCTCATCAGCATGGTAAAAAATTTCTCACTGAAAAAAGAGCTTAAGGAAACAAAAAAAGTACTTGAAAACTCACATTCAAAAAACTAGGTTGGAATTTATTCCAGCCTAGTTTTTTGTATTCTTTTTTGATAGATATAGGAAAGAAAAGCTAGTCCTATCACCCCTAGGCCAATCAGTAAAAAGGATAGAGTGTGGACGCTTGGAAGCAGAGTCATCAGAAACGTCGCAGGAGGCATGAAAAGAATTGCTAGCGTGTAGATAGTCGAAAAAACTCTTCCTAGGTACTGCTTGTCCACCTTGGTCTGAACCTGGCTGAAGAAATGAATGTTGAAAACAGTCATAAATAGCTCGCAGATAAGATTACCAGAATAGGAGAAATATGGATGAACCGGTAACAAGGTAGAGACGCCCATGACTGCGACTCCAACACCTGTCAATAGCAGGGCTACAAGTAAGTTGCCCATACTGGCCTTAACCTTGCTGGCTAGAATGGCTCCAATGATTGAGCCTACAGCACCCAAACTCAAAATGGTCGCATAAGAGCCTGTCTTACCGTAGAGCTGATTGGTAAAAGGCAATAGATAATTAAAGGCCGCAAAGAAAAAATTGACTGCAGAAGCTACCAAGAGCAGAAAGAAGATTTCTTTTTGCTGACGGATATAGACTAGCCCTTCCTTGATATCTCTCAGGATATTTCCAAGATTGATGGGAAACTTCTGCTTGCTTGGCTCATGATTGGGCAGAAAGTAAACCAAGGCAAAAGCCAGAAAGAAGCTAAGGGCATCCAGCTGAAGGGTCATGCGCAGATTCGCATACTGCATCACGATAAAAGATAAAACTGGGGCTGAGACACTGATAACTTGCAAGGCCAATTCCAGATGAGAATTGTAAGCCACGATGTCTTCTTTGTCTACAATTTCGGTAATATAAGACTTATTAGCTGGCCGAGAAAAAGCAAAGGCTATAGCCTGAACCACATTAGCAAAAATCAGCGCTCCAATCATGAGCTGGTCATTAGAGATAAAAGAAATCAGCAAACAAAGACCGGCACAAATCAAATCTGTTACCATCAGCACCTTACGTCTGGAAAAGCGGTCCGCAATGGCTCCACCAAAAGGATTGAATAAGATGGAGGTGACTAGCTCCGATATCTGGTAAATACCCAATACTGTCTGTCCCAGAGCTCCCAAAGAAGCAAGCCAGATGCTATTTCCATAGTCATAAAGCATATTCCCAATTTTATTAATAGCAGCCCGTGTAATCAGCTGTGCTGCCTGTCGATTCATAAAAATACCTCCTTCCGTTTCTGAAACTATTGTATCAGGAATGGAGGGAGGTTCTTTATTTTTCCCATATTTGGGAAATTATACTTTCACAAACTTATCGAAATGCTCTTGATAATAAGCAACTTGCTCAGGTAGGTCCAGCACTTCAAAGATATGCATGGCTTCCTGCATTTGCTTGATTCCCTGCTTCTTCTCTCCCATCTGATAAGCCGCAAATCCTTTGAGATAGAGGAATACATTACGTTCATAGAGTTTGATGCCCTTGCCGATGATTTTCTCTACGTAAGCCTCAAAATAACTAGCCTTATCAAAAGAACGACTTTCCAAACAATGCTGGTAGCAATTAAGAGCTAGAATCAAGACTAGTCTCTTATGGCGACCGATTTCTTTGTAGTAGTCCTCCCGCTCCATAACTTCCTTGCCCAGACGGTAGACATAGTCCACATCATAAAAACTATAGAGATTGCCAAAGAGGATAAGCTCGTACATGGTCCAATCTTCCACTTGAAAGAGATAATCGGCCACCTTATCTAAATCCTCTTGCCTCATACGAAACTGGCTGTCTCGCTGACAAATCAAGCCCTGCATCAAAATCCAATTCAGCTCATAGTAAAGAGGAGCGTTGCTGGCCTTGGCCTTTTTCAACTGCTCTGCTTGCAAGTCTTGAAAACCCTTGATGTCATTTGAGTAGTAAAGAGGGATAATCTTGCCCATCATGGCCACGTGCTCATGCTGCTGGAAATTCCGAGCCTTGTCCATAAAATTTTCAAGAGTCACATGAATATTATCCAAGAGATCTAAAAATTTCGAGAGAGTCATGTCCGACTCACCCAGCTCAAAACGAGACAGCTGAGAGGTCGAGCAAACCTGACCGGCTGCTTCCTTCAAAGAATAATGCCCATTTAAACGAAAATCACGAAAAACTTTGCCTAAATTTTCCATTTGTTTACCACTTAAATTCTTTCAGTTGCTTTTCCAAATCCTGTAAATAGGTTTCATCCAAGCCATTCCGGTCTTTTACTGGGGCTTCCAGACTGGCCAGATAAAGCAAGAACTGGTCCGCTAGTATCTCATATTGATGGAAAGGCAGGTGCTTCATCTGGGCCTGAACGAAATCAGCTGCCTCTGCAAAATGCTCGCTTTCCACCAGCTCTTGCAAATAATCAGCTCCATCAAGCTGCCGGCCATGCTCATCTTCAAACTGCCCCAGATCCAAATGCTGGATTGTTAGGCACAGAGCCGAACCAAGCATATTGGCCGCTCCCTTGATCTGCCGCATAAACCAATCGTTTTCTGTCGTCATCAGTAACTCCTTTCAAAGCGGGCGGACTGACTGCTCCTAAAAATACTAGACCTTCTCCGCCAGTTCTTCCCATTCTAGCATGGCTTCTTCTTGGGCGGCAGTCAGCTGGTCGATTTGCTGCTGGCTCTCCATGAGTTCGCCAGCGTCGTTGGTGGCCTCCATGGCTTCCTGAAGCTGACTGATCTGGCTGTCCAAGTCCTCGATTTGCGCTTCCAGTTGTTCTAGGCGACGGGCCAGCCGGCGCTGTTCTTTCTGGTTTTCCTTTTGAAGCTGATAGTCATTGGCAGGTGCTGGCTTGTCAGGACCGGCCTGCGCCGTCTCCTCACGCAAGGCTTCCTGCTCTGCCTTTTTCTCCAGATAGTAGTCATAATCACCCAGATAAAGGGTGGAGCCTGTCTCAGAAAGCTCGATGATCTGGGTTGCCACGCGATTGATAAAGTAACGGTCATGGCTGACAAAGAGCAGGGTGCCGTCAAAGTCAATCAGGGCATTTTCCAGCACTTCCTTGCTGTCAATGTCCAGATGGTTGGTCGGCTCGTCGAGGATGAGGAAGTTGTTATTTTCCATGGACAGCTTGGCTAAGAGAAGACGCGCCCGCTCTCCACCCGATAGCATGCCGACAGACTTCTTGACATCGTCTCCCGAAAAGAGGAAAGCGCCTAAGCGATTGCGAATCTCAACCTCCGGCGTCAGCTTGAAGTCATTCCATAGCTCATCGAGAACTGTATTGCTGGAAGTCAGTTTGCTCTGGGTCTGGTCATAGTAGCCCACTTCCACATTAGCTCCCAGCTGCTCTTTGCCTCTGATGAAGGGCACTTGACCGATTAGTGATTTAATCAAGGTCGTCTTTCCAATCCCATTTGGCCCGACAATAGCGACCGCATTGAACTTGCGAATATCAAGGTTAATCGGCTCCGACAGAACTTCCTCGCCATAACCAATAGCCGCATCTTCCAAAGTCAGAACAACATTGCCCGAAACCTTATCCGATTTGAAGGTCATATTGGCCGAGCGGCCGCCAGTCTCCGGTCTGTCCAAACGCTCCATCTTTTCCAGCTGCTTGCGGCGGGACTGAGCCCGCTTGGTTGTGGAAGCCCGAACTAGATTGCGATTGACAAAGTCCTCCAGCGCAGCGATTTCTTTCTGCTGCTTTTCATAGTTCTTGGCTTCAGTGGCCAACTTCTGCTCCTTCTGGACCACGAAGCTAGAGTAATTGCCCACATAGCGATCCAGACTGTGCCGGGTCAAGTCTAGGGTCACAGTCGCTACCTTGTCCAGAAAATAGCGGTCGTGGCTGACGATAATCAGGGCACCGCTGTAGTTGACTAAGTAAGTCTCTAGCCAGGCAATGGTCTCAATATCCAAATGGTTGGTCGGCTCGTCCAGGACCAGAAGTTCTGGCTTTTCCAAAAGCATCTTAGCCAGAGCTAGACGGGTGTTCTGCCCGCCTGAAAGCTCAGAAATCTTCATCTGCCACATGGACTGGTCAAACTTGAAGCCATTTAAAATCGCTCTAATATCGGCCTCATAGGTAAAACCACCCTTTTGTCGAAAATCCTCTGACAGCTGGTCATACTGAGTCATGAGTGCAGTCAGGGCTTCCCCCGACAATTCTCCCATTTGCAGCTCCATCTGCCGCAAGCGCTTCTCTTGCTGGCGCAGACTATCAAAGACCAGCAGCATCTCGTCGTAGATAGTATTCTCCGACTCAAAGCGGCTGTCCTGAGCCAGATAGGACAGGGAAAGATCTC
>OIXV01003393.1_pt1 | contig 11803 bp, 8 predicted proteins | sample 1587771 | NCBI WGS metagenome assembly OIXV01 (sample SAMEA3888893, study PRJEB22519) | human gut metagenome | biome: human gut; feature: human-associated habitat; material: faeces | place: Denmark | collected 2010
TGTCCTGCATGTTGTGGTAGACGAGCTCGGAGTCGTACTGCGCGCCGACGCCCGCCAGGTAGCTGCGCTCGGCCTCGGGGATGCCCAGGCGCTCAAAGGTGTTCTTGATGTCGTCGGGCACCGACTCCCAGTCGTGCTTTTGGTCGGTGTTGGGCTTGACGTAGGTGACGATGTTGTCCATGTCCAGACCCTCGATGGAGGGGCCCCACGTTGGGTCGGGAAAACGATTGAAGATCTCGAGGGACTTGAGGCGCAGGTCGAGCATCCACTGCGGCTCGTCCTTTTTGGCGCTGATCTCGCGCACGATGTCGGGCGTGATGCCGGCGTCGAGGCGCTCGAATCCCTCCTCGCCATAGGTGAAGTCGTAGAGGCTGCGGTCGATGTCCGCGACCTCGGTGCGGTTCTTGGTCATTGCGTCGCCCCTTTACGCCTGCTGCTCGGCAGCGACGGCCTCGGCCTGGGCGCGCTGCTCGGCGGCCTCGCGCTCGAAGGCCTCAAAGCCGTTCTTGTCGATCCAAGGGATCAGTGAGGCGTCGTCCTCGCGCACGATGTGGCCCTTGACCATAACGTGGACGCGGTCGACATCCAGGTGCTCCAGGATGCGCGTGTTGTGCGTGATGATGAGCATGGAACCGTTGCAGCTCTTGCGGTAGGCGTCCATGCCGTGGCTGACGGTGGACAGGGCGTCGACGTCCAGGCCGGAGTCGGTCTCGTCCAGGATGGCGAGTTTGGGCTGCAGCAGCAGAAGCTGGAGCATCTCGACCTTCTTTTTCTCGCCGCCCGAGAAGCCTACGCCCAGCTCGCGGTTGAGGTAAGCGGTATCCATGTTGAGCTCGGCCGCGAGCTCCTTGACGCGACGGCGGAATTCCTTGCCCTTCATCTCCAGGCCGGGGCGGCCGGCGATGCTGGCGCGCAGGAAGCTCGACAGCGGCACGCCCGGGATCTCGACCGGAGCCTGGAAGCTCAGGAACAGGCCGGCGCGCGAACGCTTGTCGGTGGTGAGCTCGGTGATGTCCTGGCCGTCAAAGACGATGCGGCCGTTCTGCACGGTGTAGACGGGGTCGCCCATGACCAGGTGGCCGAGGGTGGACTTGCCGGCGCCGTTGGGCCCCATCAGCACATGGGTCTCGCCGGCGGCGACGTTGAGGTTGACGTTGTGGAGGATGGTCTTCTCGTCCACGGAGGCGGTCAGACCTTCGATGGAAAGCAGCGGATTTGCGCTCATGCTGTCCCTCTCTGTTTATGGTGTACTCATAGGTGTACTAAACCCTAGGAATCTTCTCGGAATAAAGTTACTATGGGTTCGGCGTTAGTCAAGGGAAAACCCGACTAATCCACTCGACTTTTCAGATGTGGGACATAATAATCGGGATCGTCTGTCCCACACGCTTGGCATCTGGGGCAAACTCTGCTGATGATTTTTTCTCAAGCGCACCGGGAGGGTAGGTATGCTCATTTCTTCTAAGGGCCGCTATGCCCTCCGTTTGATGATTTATATCGCGGCGCTCGGTGACGCCGAGGGCAAAATCGCCCTGCGCGAGATTGCCGACCGTGAGCATATTTCGCAAAAGTATTTGGAGCAGCTGGTCCGTCCGCTTATGAAGGCGGGCCTGCTCAAGAGTGTGCGCGGCAAGGGCGGCGGCTACATGATGGCCGTGGACCCGGCCGAGGTGCGAGCCGGCGATATACTGCGCGCCGTCGAGGGCAGCACGGCGCCCGTCGCATGCGATGGCATCGACAACAACTGCACTCGCAGCGATCTGTGTTCCACTGTGAAGTTCTGGCGCGGTCTGGACGACGTGATTGAAAAGTACGTCGACGGCGTGACGTTGGCCGACTTGGCGGCCGTGCCCGAGATTAACTTCGATATCAAGCTGTAACTCGAGCGCAATTCCTTAAGATTTCGCGGAGGGCGTTATCGTTTGTCGAGTTGTTGTTGTACGACATCGGTCTTGCTGCGATACTTAAATCTATCTTTGCAAACTGCACTTTAACTACACCAATGCAAGGAGGATCTTATGTAGCCCAAGCATTCTGCGATTGTTGCCGGATTGACGCTGGCTCTTTCGTTTGGCGCCGTTGCCGTGCCCGCGCCCGCTGCTGCGGATGAGCCCACGCCGGGCGTTGCCTCGGATGCCACCGATATCGATAAGGGCCTTTAGACCCAGCAGTCTTTCTCGGGCGTGCTGAGGTCGGTCCAAGGTGTCTCGTTTGTCAATGTGACCAGCGAGATGAAGTACTTTACCAAGTATGAGAGCCACGGCAACTATAACCAGGGCTTTTCGTATGGCGACGGCTATAACGCGCTGGGCTATTACCAGTTCGACCGACGCTGGTCGCTCGTCCCGTTTATGAAGCAGGTCTATAACTACAATCCTGCCAAGTACGGCATGCTTAAGTCTGCAATTGACCGCGGGAGCGATATCTCCAACGCAAGCAACCCCATGTATTCCAATGGCCAGCTGACAGAGCTGGGCCGCATTGCACAGGAGGCCTTCCAGGGCGCCTATAACGCCGACCCGGCTGAGTTCTCGGCGCTGCAAGATTCATATGCATACAACTCCTATTACGCGGTGACCGAGGCCTGGCTCAAGAGCGCGCTTGGCATTGATATCTCCGGTCGCGCCGACTGCGTCAAGGGCATGGTGTGGAGTATCACCAACATGTGCGGCACCTATGGCTGCCAGGACTTTTTCCGCTGGGCAAATCTTACAAACGATATGACCGACCGTGAATTTGTGACGGCGCTTTCCAGCAGCGTGGTCAATAACGTTGCCCGTAAGTACTCGAGCCAGCCGCAATATCACGAGGGCTGGAAGAACCGTTACAAGAACGAGCTTAAGGATTGCCTGGTCTATATTACCGAGGACGAGGCCGCGGCGACGCCGCCGGTCGAGCCTGAACCCGAGCCTGAGCCCGAGCCTGAGCCCGTGACTCCGGCGCCCAGCCAGGCGCCCGCCGCTCCCGTTGCTCCCTCTGGGTCTAGTGCCGATACCAATGGTGCTGACGAGGATACCGTCGATACTCCTTCGAACGATGCCGGAGCAAGCGATGGAAATGGCGATGTCGCTTCGGCCGGCAGCGCGGGGTCTGCCTCGCCTTCGAATTCCGCAGATGCTGCGGCAGGGTCTGGTTCTTCCGCCGGTGGATCGACTGCCGGCTCGAGCGACTCGTCGGCGAATGACAAACCCTCTGCGAGCGAACAGCTTGGCTCCATGTTTGGCTCCTCGCTGATGGTTGACATCAACAGCAGCTCGTCTTCCAAGAAGGATGGCTCCGACCAGGGCCCTACGGAAAAGACCGAGGACGCTAAGGGCGATTCGAAGGACGAGGGTTCTAAGGGGTCTGATTCCGACCAAGGCGCGGAATCAGACGGTGCGGAATCGAAGGATCCCCGCCTTGATAAGGATGGCAAGCACGTGGACGACAATGGGTCCAAGGGCCTGGCTGATGATGGCGCTGACCAGAACCAGGGTAAGACCAAGGTTGTGACTGCCTCAGCCACGACGACTGAGTCCTCTAAGGGCAGCATGCCCAAGACGGGTGACTTGATTTTGATGGCGAGCCTTGCCAGCGCGAGCTTGGCCACATTGGGCGCTACGTCTATTGTGAGCGGTAAGCATAAACTTGATCAGCAAAACAAAGACGCTGCGGAGAAAGACGCCCAAAAGTAGGCTCTCAGCGAGCGTTTTGCCTTAGCGATTCAAATAGGGGCCCGATGCGATAGCACCGGACCCCTATTTGTTGCGAATCGTTTTGTTATGCCCCCCTTATGGAGCCATTTCTACCGTTACCCGAATCATTTGTTGAACAACAAAATTGTTATCAAGATGGTCGCTAAAATGGCATCGTTATTCTAAAAGGGGAGATAAAACGGTGTCTGAACAGGCAATGTATGATATTGATAACACCTTTGGCGTGAAGTTGCTCAATCCCGGCGGAAATGCTGTTCTGCCGATTGATATTCATGATTTTGCCGACGCCGCCGATCATTGTGTTTTAGTTGATAAGACCATGTTTATTGCCGATATCTTAGATTGCGAATCGACTGTGGCGCTCTGTTGTCGGCCTCATGGTTTTGGCAAGAGTATGAACCTCTCCATGCTCAAATGTTATCTGGAGCGTCCTGTGCCCGGCTCGTCTAACGTCAATCTCTTCATCGGTAGCCAAATATGGGACGCAGAAGATGGCATCTATCGTGATGAGTATGCACGCTATCCGGTCATTGCTTTGGATTTTTCTGCTTCCTCCTATCGAGGCGCCGATGCCGAGGCCGCCATGCGCGATGCCGTCGCTCGTGAGTGCGCTCGTCTGTTGCCGCTGCTGGAAGTTCCCGATTTAGCGCGCGGCGACGTGCGCCATATCGAGCGCGTAGCGCGCGGTGTTGCCGCTCCTGATGAGATCGATTCGGCTCTTGGCGTGTTAATCGAGCTCCTCCGTATGGCATGTGATGAACAGGTTGTGCTGCTGGTTGATGGGTATGACGCGGCGTTTTCGAATCATATGCAGGCGAAGGGCGCCTATGGCTCGTGCTTTGTCGAGTTGCTTGACCGCCTGCTCTTTGACGGCATTGTCTCCTCGATCGATTCTTTGCGGCTGGTTTGCTTGATGGGGGAGCGACCCGGCCCCGCACAAGCGGCATTTGCGCATCGCAACTGCCCGTATTGTTTGGCTTCGCCCTTGTCGAGCTGGTGCGATCGCCGCTTTGGTTTTTCGGATGCCGAAAACAGGGCGCTGCTAGATTACACTGGCCAGAGCGACAGACTGGCTTGCGCACGCGAATGGTTCGAAGGCTACCGGTTTGGCGGGTTCTATTGTTCGAACCCGACTCGTGTGGTTGAGTTCTTGGCTCGGGGCTGCCTGCCGCCAACGCGCTTTGATGTATGTTGCTATGCCGATTGTCTGAACGAGACTATGGGCGCCTGGGATTTAAGATGGCTTGCGGCAATGTTTGATTTGCTTAATCCGTATGGCTGTGTTGAGGCGCCACTGTGCTTGAACGCCGTGAAGCCTGATGCCGGGACAGCAGAAGGTATTTGGACCGATTTGTATCTGAGTGGACTCCTGACGACAGATGCGACTGATCAGCAGACGGACGGCAGTCTGCCCCGCGCCCTGCGCCTTCCCAATAACGAGCTCCGGTATGCGCTGCGTCTTGTGATTATCGAATGTTTCGAGTGCGCTGCCGAGAGTGCCGAGACTATCGACGATTTCCAAGAGGGTCTTTGCCGCGGAGACGAGCGTGCAGTTAGGCGAGCTTTGGGCGTAATTATTAATGATTTGGGCGTCGATGGAGACGAGTCGGATTTGCTACTGGCTTTTCGTTTGGCACTGCAGGGTCTTTGTTTTGGGTTGCCTGGATATGCCGACCCTGTTACAAAACGAGCGCACGGTTCGGAGTTTGGGGGTTTCCAGGTGTTTCCGACCGCCAATACCTTTGATGCGGCGGATACACTTGGCATATTGGATAGCCGCCCGCTTATCTCGGTCAGCATGCTGTACGACCCCGATGTCGATGCGTTGGGCCTAGAGCTTCTGTCAGTGCAGGCATTGCTCGATATCGAACGGAGTGGTCTCGACGACATTCGCGTGCCGCGTCCTGCCGTGGGCCGCATGCGCTGGGGGTTTGGCTTTGATGGGCAACGAGTTGCCGTCGCATGTCAGAAGTTATAGGAGGGCCGGCTTTACTCGGTTTCCTTCATGGGCGGCATGGGCTTCCAGTTGGGGTCGCGTACGATCTTGCGGGCATCCTTCATGCCACGGCGCAGCGCCGGAATGCCGGTCTTAAAGCACTTGTCGACGGCGGCAAGGCGGATAAACTCCTTGCAGAAGGTCGCCACATTGCCCAAACGGAACAAAATGGGGTGGTAATCACCGTAGATCTGCATGTAGCGGGCCAAATAGCCGCGATTGCGCATGATGTAGTAGCGATTGGTGTCACTGGTGGAATTGAGCTGACGCTTACCGGCGATATCCCAGTTGGAGACGGCGCGGGCGCGCTTGAGCACCACATCGGCGACTACGACGGCAGGGAAGTGTTGGCTGGCGACATAGCCATAGCAGGCATCGTCGCCGTAGATGAAGAATCGCGCATCGGGCAGGCCGATCTTGTCGACAACACGGCGTGAGAACAGGCCTCCCTCAAAGCACAGCTGGTTCATGGCGCGATAGCCCTCGGGGCCCAGGTCCCACTTAGCGATGGGGTTGGGGATACCAAGCGAAAGGATGAGCTGGTACTGCCAAAAGAAGGCGCCGCCGTCAAAGTCCAGGCGCGAACCCTGGATGACATCGTAGCGGTCGGTCCACTTGGCAAGACGCTCGATGCCTTCGGGGATGACGAGCACGTCGTCGTCCATCACCCAGAACCACTGGGCGCCCAGGTCGTAGGCGCATTTGGTGCCGGCGGAGAAGCCGCCCGCACCGCCGCCGTTTTCGAGCTGCGGGGCGTAGATGACGCGGTCGGTGCCGCCCTGCGCGTCGGGCTGCTCGGTGTCGATGCCCCACAGGTTGGCCAGGCGCTCGTTGAATGCGGCGCACATGGCCTCGGTCTCGCGCGAATTCTCGTTATCGACAATCACGATGCGCCAGGGCGTTGCCGTGAGCTCGGTCATAGAGTCGAACAAGTTGGCCAGGAGTTCCTGGCGCTTGTACGTAACGACGACGATGGCGAGCTTATCGATGGGAGCGGGAAGGGTTGAAGGCATGGGGCAATATATCCTTTCACGCGCGGCGGGCGAGCGCTGCACGGAAGCTATCGAATACGTCCTTGGGACTGTCCTATTGTAAAGGCTCGGCGCACCTTAGCGGCAAGCTTTGAATAAAACGCAGGAACCTGCCATGGGCCCGCCGCATGACGTGGGGCTGCTTTGCCCGCAAGAGGCTCCATAGATTATATAAACGCCCGCTGGCGCGCTGACCCTTTGATACCATGAAACGACAGGTATTTCCTAAGGAGCACATTTGTCTACTAACGCCTCTGGCAGCCCTGTTCTGTCGCTGCTTATTCCCATTTACAACGTTGAGCGCTACCTGCGCGAGTGCCTCGATTCCGCCTTGGCGCAGACGCTCAAGGATATTGAGATCATCTGCATCAACGACGGCTCTACCGACAACTCGCCGGCGATTATCCGCGAGTATATGGAGCGCGATGGGCGCGTCAAGATGATCGACAAGGTCAACAGCGGCTACGGCGACTCAATGAACCACGGTCTGGAGATGGCGCGTGGCAAGTACGTTGGCATCTTGGAGTCCGATGACTTTATGGCGCCCGACGCACTCGAAAAGCTTGTCTCGGCCGCCGATAGCAATAATGCCGACTTTGCGAAGGCTAACTTTGATTTCTACTGGTCTAAGCCCGAGGAGCGCCGTTCGCTGCACGAGATGTTTAAGGCCAAGGACTGCGACAAGCCGGTGCACCCGAGCGACACGACGCAGTTCTTTAAGCAAAAGCCGTCGATTTGGTCGGCCGTGTACCGTCGCGATTTTCTTGAGCGCAACGGCATCAAGTTCTTGCCGACTCCGGGGGCATCCTTTCAGGACACGTCATTCGCCTTTAAGGTGATCGCGTGCGCCGATAAGGCTGTTTACCTGCATGATGCTGTTTTGTCGTATCGACAGGACAACGAGAATTCCTCGGTCAATTCTTCGGCTAAGGTCTTTTGCGTCAATACCGAGTATGCCGAGATTGAGCGTTGGATTCGAGAGGATTATGCCCGCGACCACGCAAGCGTCGATGTCGCGCGCATGCTCAAGTTCAATCAGCTCATTAAGTACGATTCGTACATGTGGAACTACGTGCGCCTGGCGCCTAAGTTCTATAAGGAGTTCCTGGTGCAGATGGCCAAGGAATTTCAGGCGGCCTTGGACGCCGGGGACTTTTCGCTTGACGACCTCAAGCCGTGGAAGCGCGCAAATCTCGCTGTCATCCTCAAAGATCCTGAGGGCTGGGTTGACGAGCACCCGAGTTTTGCGACGGATGGTGCCTTGGGGCGTGCTAAGTATTACGCCTCGGTTGGAGGCCCAGGCGTGGTTGCTGCCTTCCTCATCGAATCGCTGAGGGGGTAGGTCGGCATGGGAGAGGCCTCGTGTCCTAAAGCTACCATTGTCGTCCCCGTTTACAACTCTGCGCGCTCGATTCAGCGATGCCTCGATTCGCTGTTGGCCCAGTCCGAGCGCTCGATTCAGGTTGTCTGCGTCAACGACGGTTCGACTGATGATTCGTTGAACGCGTTGCGCCAGATCGCGCAGGCCGACGATCGTGTACTGGTGATTGGCCAGGAAAACGCGGGCGTCTCGTGCGCTCGAAATGCCGGTATCGATGCTGCCGAGGGCGAGACCGTCTTTTTTGTGGACGCCGACGATTACATCGATGCCCAGACGGTCGAGCGCGTGCTGCATGCCATGGAGTCTGCGGATGCCGAGGCCGCCGTTTTTGGCGGCGTCTGTGAACCTGCCGATGCTGCCCCCAAACGCGTCCAGCAACTCATGAGCCCCAAAGCTGGCACCTTCGGCGCCCGTGATCCCCAACTGCTGTTCCATTCGAATGCGCAGCCCTATGCCTGCCGTGCGGCTTTTTCGCGCGAGCTGCTCAATCGCGAAGGTATTCGCTTCGCCCCCGGTCTGGCTTTGGGCGAGGACGTCGTCTTCCAATTTGCGGCTTATGCGCTTGCCCACAAGACCGTCGTCATGCCGGACAAGTTCTACCACTACGTGATGGAGAGCGAATCGGCGACGCACGAGTTCAACAGTGTCGAGGCTCGCGCCAAAAAGCTCGATGCCCATATGAGAATGCTCGAGGAGGTCTTGGAGGACTGGGCGGGCTACGGTCTTATGGACCTGTGTCCCGGCGAGCTGATCACCTGGTTCCTGGACCTTATCGTGTTTGATTTGGCGCGCTTGGATTCCGATGACTTCCATCGCGTGGCGGCTCGCGTCAACATGGACCTCACGACGTTTTTGGGAACGGAGTGGGCGGATATGCCTGCTAAGGGCGCCGTTCGCCGTGTTGCCCACAAGCTCGTTGCGGCGACCTCGGGCGTTTCGATGGCAGATGCCACGCTGTTCTATCTTTCGACTCGCGGTCTCAAAGCCTGCCTTGAGCGCTTTATATAATTCCAAGCGCTGCCGCCCGCCGCAACCCGGCTGCTAAAATAACCCTGTTACACGCTATTCAACAGGAGGTTCTCTTGCAGAACTCTGATACCCCTAAAGTTTCGCTGCTTGTTCCCATTTGTAATGTCGAACGCTACCTGCGCGAGTGCCTCGATTCTGCCGTGACTCAGACGCTCAAGGACATCGAGATCATCTGCATCAATGACGGTTCCACCGATAGCTCGCCGGATATCATTCGCGAGTACATGGAGCGCGACCCCCGTGTAAAGATGATCGACAAAGCCAACAGCGGCTACGGTGACTCGATGAACCGCGGCCTGGAGATGGCGCGCGGCGAGTACGTGGGCATCCTTGAGTCCGACGACTTTATGTTTGAGGATTCGCTCCAAAAGCTGGTTGCCAAGGCCGATGCTGAACATGCCGATGTGGTAAAGGGCGACTTTTACCTGTATTGGTCCACGCCCAGTGAGCGCCGTGAGCTGTTTGGGATTATCGATGAGCATATGACGGGCGCCGCGTATCGCCCCGTCGATCGCCCGGGGATCTTCTACCGCAAACCTTCCATTTGGTCGGCTATCTATCGACGCGAGTTCCTCAACGACAATCAGATTCGGTTCCTTCCCACGCCGGGCGCCTCGTATCAGGACGCAGGCTTTAACTTTAAGGTTTGGGCTTGTGCCGAACGTGCCGCGTTTATTACGGACCCCATTTTGTGCTATCGCCAGGATAACGAGAAGAGCTCCGTTAATTCGCCCAACAAGGTGTTTTGCGTGTGCGACGAATATGCCGAGATGCAACGTTTTTTGGACGAGCGTCCCGAGCTCAAGGCTCAGCTCCAGGGTATTTTAATGCGCATGAAGGTCGATACGTACCGCTGGAATGATGAGCGTCTGGTCGATGAGCTGCGTGGGCAGTTTTGGGACAAGGCTTCCCCCGAGCTCAAGGCCGATTGGGATGCCGGTCGCTTTGACCTGTCGCTGTTTGATCCGCGTGGCGAGACCGACTTGCGCCTGATGGTCAAGTCGCCCCGCGCCTATATCGATTCGCGCTTTGACTTTAAGAAGCCGGGCAAGCTCAATACGTTTAAGCATTACTTTAAGATTGGTGGCCTGCCGCTGGTCTGGCGCGTGCTGACGTATCAGCGCTCCTACGGCGACAACCCGCATCCCGATGACGTCCCGGCCGCACAGTAGGAGCGAGTGACTATGGCTACCCCCAAGATTTCCGTTGTCGTTCCCATCTATAAAGTTGAGGAGTGCCTGGCCTGGTGCCTGGACTCCCTGCTTGCGCAGGATATGCCCGATTGGGAAGGTGTGCTGGTCAACGATGGCTCGCCGGATGGCTCGCGCGATATTGCGGCCGCTTATTGCGAAAAGGACGCTCGCTTTACGCTGGTCGATAAGGAGAACGGCGGCCTGTCGAGTGCACGTAATGCAGGCATCGCCGCGTCCACGGCGCCTATCGTCGCGTTTTTGGATTCCGACGATCGCTTTACGCCCGATGCGTGCCGTGTGATCGTCGATGCCTTTGAGCGCGAACGCTGTGATGTTTTGACCTTTGGCGCGAATCCGTATCCGCTGGAGGCGGGGTATCCGTGGCTTAACTATGTGCTGAGCCCACGCGATGTGTCGTTTGAAGGCTATAGCTCCGATCTGCTGTTTAAGGAAGCATCTCGCCCCTTTGCATGGCGCACCGCCTGCAAGCGTGAGTTTTTGCTGGGCAACGGGATCGTGTTCGACGAAACCGTTAAGTATGGCGAGGACCAGGTCTTCGATTTTGCCGTGTACGGTCGTTCGCACAAGAGCGCGCTTATCTCGAACAAGCTGTATGACTACCGCGTGGCGCGCAAGGGTTCGCTCATGGACACTATGCGCTACGACGACGAGACGCGTCTGCTGGAGCACGTGAAGATTTACTCCGCGGTGCTGACTGACTGGCAGCGCGACGGTCTCGATGCACAGCATGCCGATGACCTGGCGTACTTCCTATGCGATCTGGTACTGTACGATGCGCTCAGGTTGCTGGGTTCGGACTGCGGCAAGGTGTTTGCTGCCGTTGCCACGGCGCTTGCCGGTTCTGCCGCGGGCAGCGATGCTGCGCTCGCACAATGCGCTCCTTCTGTTGCTGCTATGGTGCGTGCGGCGCTTACCAGCAAGGCCCCCAATGCCCGTGAGTGCAAAAAGCTCATGTTCGATCTTGAGGTTTGGGCGCCTGGGTGCCTGCAAACGCATGGCAGCGAACGCCCTGGGAAAGCGAGAAGTGTAGATGAGTATCAAGCGTTTGACACTTTGCCGCAGTCAGGGCCGTCTGTTTGTGTTGCTTCGTTTTGCCGGCCAGGATGTCGCCGCGCTTATTGAGCAAGAAGGTTCTCAGGCCTTTGTCCGCGCGACGACGAGCGGTTCTTGTGTGCCGTCGCTGGTACTCCCGGTTGACCATGGCCGTGTGCTGGCGCTTTGCCCTTCCGTTGCCGATTACGAGCGCGAGCTCGCCGTCTTGGTGCTTCCGTTTTTGGATGGCTCTGCGATCGACGCTGCATTTGTGTCCGGTGGCCAAAAGCTTGGCGCCATTCGCCTCGATAGCCGCGTGGCCAAGCTGGAATCCAAGATTAACTACAAAGCAAAGCCTGCGCTGTGCGCGCTTATCCGCGATGCGCAGCGTGGCGAATGCTGCGGTCGCTACGAGATCGATGCCA
>OIXV01003399.1_pt1 | contig 11791 bp, 9 predicted proteins | sample 1587771 | NCBI WGS metagenome assembly OIXV01 (sample SAMEA3888893, study PRJEB22519) | human gut metagenome | biome: human gut; feature: human-associated habitat; material: faeces | place: Denmark | collected 2010
TGTAACAAATCAAGAAATCGTTTTATATTATAACAAAGAGGTTTTATGTAGATCTTTAAAGACATCGTATAATAATGAAAAATATACGGCACAAGAAGCACAAGGAGCAGCATGGTAAAACCATAGAGTGTCATGATCCCCGTCAAAAGCGGAGCAAACAACGACAGTACCGTTATCACAGCAAATGTAACCGTTACAATCAGATGAATCAGACGTTCGTGCTGGAAAAATCCAATCTGAACCAGATGTTCTTCCAAAATACATTCCCATTCCTCATATGTTTTCTCTTCTTCGTCTGCCAGAAGCCGGTCCACACGTTTCCGGTACTCTGTAATTCTTTTTTTCATTTCTGCCTCGATTCAGACTCTATATTAATCCATAGTGTTCCATTGCATGCTTTATTCCATCATCGTAGATATCCGTTGTCACAAATTCAGCCGCCTCTTTTGCCGGAGGTGTTCCATTCCCCATGGCAATTCCATGTCCCACAAAAGAAAGCATGTCCAGATCATTGACACTGTCACCAATCGCATAGGTATCCTCATTTTTAATACCCATATGCCTGCAGAGCCAGTCTATCCCGGTCGCTTTCGATGTTCCTTTCGGAACAAATTCCACAACATGTCCCTCGTGTTCGAGACAGTCAAAATCCGCATCCAGCTCCTTGCGCACCCGTTTATAATCGGTTGTTGGCAGGATATCCCCCGACATTTTATTAATGCGGATCTCCGGTGAATAACCTTTTAATATTTTAGCAGATGCTCCCATTGCCTCAAAAAGATACAGCACATAGGGATCCGTCCTGAAATTTTCTTTATCTATCCAGTGGCAGTCCGGGCCTTCCAGCACAATCGGCATCCGGCATTCTTCCATGACCCGGACAATTTTTTCTGTCAGTTCCGGGGAAAGAATATTTTCATACAGAACCTTTCCATCCATCTCCACATGGTTTCCGCATGCTGCAACAATTCCGTCAAAGCCGATCCCAAGCAGCCGCTTATCGTTTATATTGCTGCGGGATCTTCCACTGCACAGAAATGTCTTATGTCCGTTTTTCTGCAATTGTTTGATGGTTGGAATTGTACTTTCTGGAATCTGCATTTTTTCATCCCACAGCGTTCCGTCTATATCAAAAAATATGTATGCCATTTTTACTCTCCTCATCTGTCAGCTGTTTCCCCTATACTAGCATAATCCGGCAGATGCGTCAAAGTATCCTGTTTTTATTTTCTATTTCAATGCATTTGCAATCCGCACAACAACATATCTGTTTTTCTGGAATTCGATCTCATACTGCCAGTACGGGCACGGTGCTACTGAGCTTCCAATCTCAATGGTAATGGAAGGTTTATTAAGCAGATCCATCACATACTCCCGGTACTGTCCTCCCCAGGACTTTCCGCTGCCGCCATCCGGGGCTTTGCTGTATCCGGTAATTTTCTTTGCGATATCATACATTTTATAGGTATCTTTTTTCAGGCTTCCTTTCGTACAGTCCCCGTAAATAATTCTTCCCATGGCATGGTAATTCACCACACCCTGCAGATTTTGCTGTTTCATCAGCTGTCTGGTCAGCGTTGCTACTGCATAGGACTCCGGCTCGCTCAGTGCTTTTGGTCCGGAATATCCCTGTTTCCCTTTTTTCCCACCTGGAATAAAATGTTTTGCTGGAAAATTCCGGTTTAAATCCACCCCACGTCCATTGGATTTCCATGTGGAATGTCTGGTCTGGGAAACCGTTACCCCGTCCGGATTTGCCATAACAATATAATGGATCTGTATTTTATTTAATGTGTTTGCCGGTTTTACCCCGCCAATCGTCCCATTATAATTTTCCAGATAATACTCCAGTTCCTTCATCAGAACGGCCGAACAGATATACTCTCTGGCATGCAGGGTGCTGACTACCAGTAATGATTCCTCTGCATCCGGATTTCCGATTGCAAAATCATAGATGGCACGCCCCTGCACAGAGGTCCCGATTTTTGTCATTTCACAGTAGTTGCTGTACTTCTGTTCCAGTTCCTGCATGTCTTTTTTCATCTGGCTGTAAGTATACTTCTGTGACCGGATCTGTACGGCTTTTGTATTGGAAAACGTGACTTTTGCAGCCTCATCCGCTTCCTTCTGCTCGTTTTTTGCAACAATTTTATATGCATATGTCTTACCGGATGATACGTTTTTATCGGTATAGGATGGCTTGCTCCTCTCGGCAAGTTTTTTGTATTCCCCTCCGGCTGTTTTCCGGTAAATCACATAGGAAGTGGCATCGCTGCTTTCTTCCCATTCCAGATATACCTTTGTTTTTCCCTGTTTTGTTGTATGCAGTCCCTCCACGGCAGAAGGCTGTGGCAGTTCTTCCGGCTGTTGGATATCGTCCGGCTGCTGGATATCTCCCGGCTGTTGGGTATCATCCGGCTGCTGCGTAGTATCCGGTGTTACATGATTACTCTCGGTATCCGTTACCGTGGCAGTATTTGCGGCATCTTCTGCATAAATACTCTGTGGGCACTGTGCCAGCATTCCAGCCACAAGTGCCCCGCAAATTACTTTTTTCCATAAACATTTCATCTTCTTTTGTACTCCTTATCTCCCTTTACATGTTATATACTGCCGGAACAATATAAGCCCGGCTCCCAGTATCATCAGGGAAAATATCCATGCGACCGCATCTCCCCTGACACTGAAATCCAGCCAATGCGTTTCCGTCCGGACTACCGCAATAAAATTTGCCGTCATATGTCCGATCATGGATGCATAGACATTTCCCGCACGATCCATCAGAAGTGCCAGCACCACACCAAGAATCAATGCGTAAATGAACTGCACGATATTGACATGCACGGCCGCAAAAATCAATGCCGAAATTCCAACCGCAAACGGTTTCGACAGCATATCTTTTAATCTTCCAAAAAGAATCCCCCGGAATACCAGCTCCTCCAGAATCGGGGTAAATACTGCCAGACAAAGAATTTCCATTCCTATTGTACTTCCGTAAAAATCGGTATTTGCCTGCTGGTAACCCATCGAAATTTCCGTCAGTTTCGTCATGGATATGAGATTGTTCAAAGAAATTCCAAAGCATGCCATGATCCCGGCCGCAAAAAGTGCATGACAGATACGTTCCCGGCTGATTCCAAACGGCTGCTTTGCAATCCCTGCCAGTGCCTGTCCCTGACGATAAAACGGAAGCATGGATGGAATTGTAAAAACAGTGGCAATCAGCTGACAGAACACATAATGTGTGGCATCTCCTCCAAATGCCCACTGCGCAATTGTCATAATAATCAGCATAACCGCGTAATAAAAAAGAAACGGGTATAAGATATACCAGATCTTTCTCAGCGTCTCCTTAAAAGTTTCCATGATATACCCTCCCGTTTTTCTTTATTATTTCTTTAACATGCCCGGCAGTTCTTCCATAGAATCGCACACACCGATCACGCCTGCCTCTTTCATTTCCTTTACATCTCCAAAACCAAAGCTGACCGCAAGACACGCAATTCCAAGTTCTTTCGCCCCGTTGACATCAAACATCGTATCCCCGATCAGACACATCTCGGATTTTGGAATATGACTCCAGCGGCGCATAACTTCCTCGAGAATCTCGGATTTTTTGTCCCTGCGCCCGTCAAACGTAGCTCCCACGACATCATCAAAAAGCGGAAGAATTCCAAAATGCTCCAGAATCCGTTTGCAGGATACTTCCGGCTTGGAAGATGCCATGCCAATCCGGTATCCCTGTTCTTTTAATGTACGGATACACTTCTCCACACCCGGATATAACTTACACTCAAAAATACCGGTCTTATTGTACCGCTCCCGGTATTTTTGTACCGCATCATACGCTTTCTTATTGGAAAAGCCATAAAATTTTTCAAAGCTTTCCGATAATGGCGGTCCGATAAACTGGTACAGTTTCGTGGTATCTGTTTCTTCAATTCCGTAAAAATCAAGTGTATATAATACCGATTTTATAATTCCTTCCGAAGAATCAATAAGCGTTCCGTCCAGATCAAACAAAATGGTGTTCATTATTTCTTTACTCCTTTGGTATCACGGTTTCCCACATGCAGACGATGCAGGGCAACCGGCTTTCCTTTCACCTCGACCTCTTTCTCCTCACCTTCATGCAGCACATGAATACTTTTCAGTTCATCCCCGGCAGCCAGTTTCATGCCACGCACGCCCACCGCACCTTTCTTTTTCTGCGGAATTTGTGCACAGTCAATCCGAAGAAACATATCTTTCTTTGTTGCCATCACCAGTGTATCATTTTCTTCTAACGGACATACCGTTAGTACTTCATCTTCCTCTCCCAGCTTTGTTGCCGCCGTTGTCTTTTTTGCGACCACAAATTCCATACCGTCCACAACTTTGATCATGGCATACTTTGTGCCAAATAACATCCGGTGCGAGCTGACATGTTCAAGACCTGCCAGATATACAACATTCTCTTCTTTACTGTCATAATTGCAGAGGTTGTCAATCGGTGTTCCTTTATCCCGGAATTTTCCATATGGAAGATCAAGCACTTTTAGCAGATGCATCTGTCCCTTGTCCGTAAAGATACAGATTTTATCCGTATTTTTGCACGTAAAGATATGCCTGTATTCCGCGTTTGCCGCCTCTTTATTTCTCTCATAGACAGAAGTATCCACAATCTTTGCATATCCGAAGCGGTCCATCAGAAAGACAACATCCTGCTCCTCGATCTTCTTTGCTGCAACTACAGCTTCTTTCAGATTGTCAATCACGGTTTTGCGCTCTTTGCCATAAGCTTTTTTAAACGCGGTCAGTTCTTTGATGATTACTTTTGCCATGGAAGAACGATGCTCTAAAATATCCTCATATTTTGCAATATTTTCCAGTGTCTCATCATGTTCTTTCATCAATGCTTCAATTTCCAGACCAATCAGTTTATACAGACGCATTTCCAGAATGGCCTGTGCCTGACGATCCGTAAAATTTAACTGCTGTGCCATGATCTTTGAAGATGGATTCTTAAAGGTAATATGATCCGTATTTCCGTCTGTCAGACAGGCTTTTGCATCTTTGATGCTGCGGCTGCCGCGTAAAATCTCAATGATCAGATCAATGACATTGCAGGCGCGGATCAGACCTTCCTGTATTTCTTTTTTGTCCTGTTCTTTCGCCAGAAGGGTCTGGTACTTTCTGGTTGCAATCTCATACTGGAATTTCACATGATGACGGATGATCGGCACGACGCCCATCGTCTCCGGTCTGCCATCCGCTACCGCAAGCATATTGACACCAAAGGTGTCTTCCAGCTTTGTTTTCTTGTACAGCAGATTCTCCAGAGCCTCGATATCTGCTCCTTTTTTCAGTTCCAGAACAATACGAATTCCCTCTTTGGATGACTGATTGGTAATATCGGTAATGTCACTGGTTGCCTTGGATTCTACCAGACCGTAAACATCATTTAAAAACTTCCCGATATTGGCTCCGATCATGGTATACGGAATCTCCGTGATTACCATGCGGTCTTTGCCGCCTTTGCCCTTTTCAATCTCGATTTTTCCACGTATTTTGATCTTGCCGACCCCGGACTCATAAATTGCCGGAAGATCATCTTTATTTGCAATGATTCCTCCTGTCGGGAAATCCGGTCCCGGAATATACTGCATCATCTCCGCAGTGGTAATATCCGGATTTTTCATATAGGCAATCACACCGTCTATCACTTCTCCGAAATTATGTGGCGGAATGGAAGTTGCCATACCGACAGCGATACCTTCCGCACCGTTGACCAGAAGATTTGGCACCTTTACCGGCAAAACAACCGGCTCTTTTTCGGTTTCATCAAAATTCGGCATGAAATCCACAACATTTTTATCCAGATCTGCCAGATAGGCTTCCTGCGTTACTTTCTGCAGACGTGCCTCCGTATATCGCATGGCAGCGGCACCATCGCCTTCAATGGACCCAAAATTTCCATGCCCGTCCACAAGCGGCAGTCCCTTTTTGAAATCCTGTGCCATGACAACCAGGGCATCATAGATGGAAGAATCTCCATGCGGATGATATTTACCCATGGTATCTCCGACAATACGCGCACTCTTACGATACGGTTTGTCATATCGGATTCCCAGTTCATACATATCATAAAGTGTACGGCGCTGCACCGGTTTTAATCCATCACGGACATCCGGCAGCGCACGGGCAATGATAACGCTCATCGCATAGTCAATATATGATTTTTGCATCAGCTCCGAATACTCGGTGCGAATGATACTATGTTCCATTTTATTTCTTCCTCACTCCTAGAAAACCTGACAGGATCTATACGTCCAAGATCGCATCGTTTGCATGTTCATAAATAAAGGCCTTTCTCGGCGGCACATCCGTGCCCATCAGCATAGCGGTTACATCCGACGCCATACGACCGTCTTCAATCTCCACGCGCTTCATGACACGCGTCTGGGGATTTAAAGTCGTCTCCCATAACTGCTCGGCATCCATCTCTCCGAGACCCTTGTATCGCTGCAGGGTAAAACTTCCGGTATGTGTTTTCCGGTATTTTTCCAGTGCCGCATCATCATAAAGGTACTCTTCTTTCCCTTTTGACGGAATCACTTTGTACAATGGCGGCATCGCCACATAAACATGTCCTTCAAAAATCAGTTCCGGCATAAACCGGTAAAACAGTGTCAGAAGCAGCGTGGAAATATGGGCTCCGTCGACATCGGCATCTGCCATGATAATAATCTTGTCATAGCGCAGCTTACTGATATCAAAATCATTTCCGTACCCTTCCGAAAAACCGCAGCCGAATGCGTTGATCATTGTCTTGATTTCTGCATTGGCAAGCACCTTGTCGATACTGGCTTTTTCAACATTCAGAATTTTTCCGCGGATCGGCATGATCGCCTGATACATACGGTTTCGCGCCATTTTGGCGGAACCACCGGCAGAATCTCCCTCTACGATAAAAATCTCACACTTTGACGCATCCCGGCTCTCACAGTTGGACAGTTTTCCATTGGAATCAAACGAAAACTTCTGCTTGGTCAGCAGATTGGTTCTCGCTTTTTCCTCTGCCTTGCGGATTTTTGCAGCCTTTTCCGCACAGCCAATCACAATCTTTAAGGTTTCTAAATTTTTATCAAAAAACAGCGGAACTTCATCACTTGTCACTTTGGCAGTTGCACGGTTTGCATCCTGATTATCGAGTTTTGTCTTCGTCTGTCCTTCAAAACGCGGGTCCGGATGCTTGATGGAAATCACTGCTGTCATTCCGTTTCGCACATCTGTACCGTTGAAATTTGCATCCTTCTCTTTTAAAATGCCAAGTTCTCTGGCATAGGAATTGATAATCGTCGTAAACGCAGTTTTAAATCCGGTCAGGTGTGCACCACCTTCCGAATTATAAATATTATTACAAAATCCCATGATATTCTCATGGAACTCGCTGGTATACTGGAATGCCGCTTCCACCTCAATGCCTTCACTTTCCCCTTTGAAGTAAATGACATCATGCAGCACTTCGAGATTATTGTTCAGATCTTTGACGAACCCAATGATTCCATCCGGCTCATGAAACTCAATGTGCTCTGCTTCCGGCTTTCTCCGGTCCTCATATATGATCGTCAGTTTCGGGTTCAGATAAGCGGTCTCATGCATCCGGCTCTTCACATCATCTTCCCGGAATCTGGTCTTCTCAAAAATTTCTGGATCTGGAAGAAAATTGATCTTCGTTCCGGTCTTCTTTGTCTTCCCGATCTTTGGAAGAAGTCCGTCTTCAAGTTCTACCACCGGATGTCCCTGTGCATATCGGTCATGATACACATATCCGCCCTGGCTGATTTCCACATCCATATAGGTGGAAAGTGCATTGACTACCGAAGATCCGACACCATGCAGTCCTCCACTCGTCTTGTACGCATTGTTGTCAAATTTTCCTCCTGCGTGCAGTGTAGAAAATACAACGCGGGCAGCCGATACTCCCTTTGCATGCATGCCGACCGGAATACCACGTCCGTTATCTTCCACCGTACAGGAGCCATCTGCCTCAAGGGTCACCCATATTTTATCACAGGCACCTGCCAGATGCTCATCCACGGAATTGTCGACAATCTCATAAATCAGGTGGTTGAGTCCTTTGGTCGTTGTACTTCCGATATACATTCCCGGACGTTTCCGGACCGCTTCAAGCCCCTCCAGTACCGATATACTGCTTGCATCATATCCTGACATGTTCCTCTATCTCCTTACTATCCTGCTAAATTACATTTGATCTTTCATGTGAGCAATCACCATCACTGCAATCCGAAAAGTCATCGCATCGTCAAACGTACGGATATCCAGTCCGATTGCTTTCTCGATACGTTCCAGACGATATACCAGAGTATTGCGGTGCACATACAGCTGTCTTGCCGTCTCTGATATATTCAGATTATTCTCAAAAAATTTATTGATAGTAGACATTGCTTCCTCATCATCTAAGATGTCCGGAATTTTCTCACCGAATACCTCTTTGATAAACATATTACATAAACTCATCGGAAGCTGGTAAATCAGACGCCCGATGCCAAGCTTTCCGTAAGAAATTGTGTCATACTTAGCATAAAAAACACGACCAACTTCCAGTGCCATCCGCGCTTCCTGATAAGATTCCGCAATTTCCGGAAGCTGTGTCACAACGTTTCCATAACCGACACGCACACGAATCATTGCTTCCATATGTAAATTATCTGCAAGGCTTCCCGCAATTTTTGACAGACGTTCCTCCATCTCCTCTTCTTTTATATGGGAAACATCTTTGATCAGAACGATACTGTGCTGATCCACGCAGGTCACAAAGTCCTTCGAACGGATATCTGCAAGATTTTTTACCAGTTCCATCGCCATATCGTTATTTTTACTTCCGGTATCAATCACAAAAACTACCCGCGGTACTTCCTGAATGTGGTGCTTTTTTGCTTTTCCGTAAATATCCACAATCAGCATATTACCAAGAATGATATTCTGCATAAAATTATTGCGGTCGAACTGCTCTGCAAAACTCATAACCAGATTCCGGATCTGGCAGACCGCCATCTGTGCGCATACAAGAAATGACTCTTCTTTCACCAGACAGACTAAAATATATTCCGTTTCACCTTCTACCATCACTTTATATAGATGATAATCCTGATACGTCTGTTTTTCAGCAAGCGATTCTGCGAAATCAACGACCACCTGCTGTTCTAATGCCTCCGGCAACGGCATCTCCTCCGTATGTGCTACCAGCTTCCCCTTTGCAGTAAACAATGCCGTATCCATGTGGCTGATCTCTTTAATTTCGTTTAATGAATTCTGTAATTTCTGATTTGAAAGCATATACTCTCCTATTATTTATGTTCGAAAGAACCCGGGTGTAAATACTAACACCGGGTTCAAGATTTACAACTATATAATTTTAACGGACTAGTTGGTAATTGTCAATTCTGTTTCCTTATCGAATACATGAATCTTATGCGGATCAAATGCAAGCTTGATATGATCGCCATAACGGGCAGGTGTATCAGAATCAACTCTTGCGGTCATGTTTGCACCTGCTACAGAGTAGTACAGTAATACTTCTGCACCAAGTAACTCGTATCCTGTTACATCAGACTCGATGACACAGTCACCATTCTTCTGGATCATTTCAGGATCATCAGAGATATCCTCTGGTCTGATACCTAATACAACTGTCTTTCCGTTGTATCCGCCCTCTTCAAGCTTCTTTGCCTTGTAATCCGGAAGAACCACAGAGTAATCACCGAATGTTAATGTAGCTTTATCTCCCTGAATGGTGCACTTAGCATCGATGAAGTTCATCTGTGGAGATCCGATGAATCCGGCTACGAATAAGTTATTTGGCTCATTGTATAATTTCTGTGGAGAATCAACCTGCATGATTACACCATCTTTTAATACAACGATTCTGGTTCCAAGTGTCATAGCCTCTGTCTGATCATGTGTTACATAGATGATAGTAGCACCTAATCTGTTATGTAAAGAAGCGATCTCAGATCTCATCTGTACACGAAGTTTTGCATCCAGGTTGGATAAAGGCTCATCCATAAGGAATACCTTAGGATTACGAACGATTGCACGACCCATGGCAACACGCTGTCTCTGTCCACCGGAAAGAGCCTTCGGCTTACGATCCAGTAACTTCTCCAGATCAAGGATTCTTGCTGCTTCCTCAACCTTTGCTTTGATCTCATCCTTCGGAACTTTTCTTAACTTAAGACCGAATGCCATGTTATCAAATACTGTCATATGTGGATACAGAGCATAGTTCTGGAATACCATTGCGATATCACGATCCTTTGGCTCTACATCGTTCATTACCTTTCCGTCGATGATCAGATCACCGGAAGAAATCTCCTCAAGACCTGCGATCATACGAAGTGTTGTAGATTTACCACATCCAGATGGTCCTACGAAGATGATAAACTCTTTGTCAGCGATTTCCAGGTTGAAGTCTTTTACTGCTTCAAAACCGTTCGGATATCTTTTTGTAATGTGCTGTAAAGATAAACTTGCCATTTTTGAATCCTCCCTAAATGAACATCATGCGTTTTATTATGAGTTTTGCATTTGCATCTCTCTTGCTTATGGGACTAGTATACCTTTTCTACCCGCATTCGACCATGCCACAATTACACAAACTTTCCTCCGGCAGATTGGCAATTCTGCTTTCGGATTTTCTCGAACCGTTCTCTTCTGTCCACTTTGCACAAACAAAATGTTCACTCTTATACAAAATGACGAAACGAAAAGTTTATATTCTCTTCATTGCATTTTTCTGAAAAATTCGCTATACTTTTCTATGATGTCTGCCAGCCGGAACGTTAATCGGCGGCACACTTAATTCAACAGAAAAGAGGAACAAATTATGAGTTTTTTTAGCCTGGACAGTAAGTTCTCGCAGATTATGGGCCGTGTCTTCGACCTGATGATGCTGAACATTATTTTCCTTATTATGTGTATCCCGATTGTGACAATCGGCGCCAATTTCACAGCAATGTACTACGTCACGCTGAAGATGATCAAAAATGAGGAGACGTATATCTTCCGTACCTACTGGAAATCCTTCCGCGAAAACTTCAAGCAGGCAACTGCCATCTGGCTCATCCTGCTGGCGGTTCTGATTGTTCTGATTCTTGATCTTCTGCTGGTCATGAGAATGCCGGGTACCATCACCTACCTGCGTTTTGTTTTCCTGGTACTGATCTTTTTCGAGGCCATGGTACTTTCCTATGTATTTCCGGTACTGAGCCGCTTTGACAATACTGTAAAAAACACGATCAAGAACTCCATCCTGATGGCAATCCGCCACCTGCCGTGGACCATCATGATCCTGCTCGTCAATCTCTGTCCGCTGCTGATCTATGTATTCTCCACGACAAAGATTGTCAGCTATCTGATTCTTCTGATGTTCCTTCTGGGCTTTTCCACGGTAGCGCTTGGATGCTCCTGGTTCTTCGTAAACAAAATCTTCCCATTCTATATGCCTGAGGAAGAAAACGAGGTTCTGACACCGGAAGAAGAATCCTTACGGGCACTCGAAGCGATGGACAGACCAAGCCCACTGACTGATCGTTCCAATGACGCTGCTGCGGCTGAAACCACCGATGCTGCTCCGGCTGACGCAGCTGCAGAAACTGCTTCGGAAGAGAAATCTGCCAGCCCGGCTGAACAGCCAGAAACAGACGAATAAATAAACTGCATTTCATAAATAACGCCCCGCCGGGAACCGCATCTGCTGCGTGTTTCCTGGCGGGGCGTTTTCGTT
>OIXV01003418.1_pt1 | contig 11759 bp, 16 predicted proteins | sample 1587771 | NCBI WGS metagenome assembly OIXV01 (sample SAMEA3888893, study PRJEB22519) | human gut metagenome | biome: human gut; feature: human-associated habitat; material: faeces | place: Denmark | collected 2010
CCGCCCCTGCGCGGCGCATCACAGGTCAGGGAGATGACACAACATATAGTGTCATAAGCAGCTGAATTCAGCACTACATGTTGTGCTGACGGGAGATGGCGCTGTGCGGAGGGAGAGGAAGATCCGTAACAGCCGGAAACCGGATCTGTGCGGCAGAGAACGGGCAGGAGATATGATAATTAAGCAGCACACATAAAATCATATCTGATATGATGTTTAATTGATTAGCAATAAACTATACATGATATGACTTTACACTTAACCAGACATTATCAGACGGAGCGTGCAGGATGGATGAAAAAGTATACTTTCGCCTCAGCTATGAAACGATGACCGCCGACACGGAAGACTTCATTAACGGGTGTCTCGAACGAGCCGGCCGCGCAGACTGCAATGACCCCGATGCGGAGATTGCCCGGGCACGCAGTGCCATTGAACTCTGGTACCACCTGGCGCTGGCGGGGCGTGCCCCGGAAGACGTCACCGACAGAGACCAGCTGCGGCTGACTGAAATGATCCTGCGCGCCCCGACGGCAGAGCAACGCTCATGGCAGCCATAACCTCCCGCCGGCCGTCGCCACTGCAGCGGCGGATCCTGATAGTGCTGGCCGCCCTCGATGCGAAACGTCCGGGGCCGGTGGCCACGCGGGATATTGAGCGGGTGCTGGAGCAGGGCGGGGACGCCCCGGTGTACGGGCCGAACCTGCGTGCCTCCTGCCGGCGCATGGAAGCCGCGGGCTGGCTGCGCACCCTGCGCGCGCCGAACCTGCAGCTGGCCGTCGAGCTGACGGATGCCGGCCGTGCGCTGGCCGCCCCGTTTCTCGCTGACGAACAGGCGCGCGTCCTGGCGGAGCAGCGCGCGACGGCGATCCGGGTTCTGCCTCTGGTCCCGCCTGTCCAGGCAGATGAGGCTGACGACCGGCCGGTGGAGCTGGATGGTCGATGGCACCTGGCGTTGCGGGGTGACTACGTGATCCGTCTTGACGGCACCACCTGCCTGCAGCTGTGGAATGCGGCCGGGCAAGTGACACGCCTGGAAGGCGATCCCCTGCAGGTCGCCACCTGGCTGCAGTCCTGTCACGATGCGGGGATTGCGGTCCGGGTACAGATTAATGAGAGCGCCACGCCGGAGGCGGGCACGGTGGACGTTACCGCGCCGGCGGACCAGACCGGCACCTGGTGCCGTCAGCTGGACGCCGCGCTGCAGGCGGAGGGGATCACCGGGCTGACTGAGGATATTCAACTGGCCGTGGTCAGTCCTGAAGCGTCCCTGCGGATGCTGCCGGCACCGGCGCGCCTGCTGCACGTTCTGCGCGACGCGGACCCGCTCACTGCTGCCACATACGAGGAAGACACGGTGGCCGCGCTGGCTGACCTGCTGGCCCGCGCGGGGTTCACGGACGACCAGGCGCAGGAGCTGCAGTGGCACCGCATCCGCTGGCCGCTGATGAGTCAGGAAGAAGCTGACCGGCGCGAGCTGAACAGCCTGCTGGATGAACTGGAACAGCGACAGCTGTACTGCAACCGCGGGCAGCTGACGGAGATTGTGTTTTCGCCAGTTCGCAAACCCGGAGAGCGCTGGACTGAACGTCTGCAGTGGCTCCTGATGACGGATGGATTCGGGTTCCGCAGTCCGCTGTCGCGTGAAGCGGCCTCACGGGCGCTGGCTATCCTGGCCGGTTACACGGGACGGGAGGTGGCGGAGCATCTGGCCACGGTGATGGTGTGGAACGACGCCGAAGCAGGAGAGAGGCCCTGAGTCCATTGTCTTCAGCAGGCCACGTTCATCCTGGCGTGACCGGCTCGCGCTGCAAAAAATGACTGACGAACTCCGGCCTGGAGCATGAGAACCGGGACTGTACCCAACCACCACAAGGAACAAGAGCTAAAACATGAAAGTCACTGAAAACCGACTGGACACCCTGATCGATAACCTGAACACCCTGATTTGCGAGGACAGCCTGCTCACGCGCCAGGAGCGTGAAACGCTGGTACTGGCCGTCGCCGCTATCGGCGCCATGAAAGCGCGCGTCGGCTTGAAAAAAGGCGATGCGCCGACCGTTGCCAGACGGGAAAAAAGGGAGAAAAAAGACCGCCAGCCTGATCCGCGTTTTCCGCGAGCCGGTCATCCCTGGCAGGAAGACGAAAAAACCTTACTGAGTGATGCGCTCGATTCGGTACCGGACGAAGAGATTGGCAGGCATCTGTTCTGGCTTTCCGAGAAACTGGGCAGAACGCCTTTCAGTGTTGCTTTCCAGATCGCGGCAATCAGGGAGCTGCAGGACGGCTGGGAGGAGCAGTTCAGGGAGATTTCGGATAACATTCGCTTGTCCGGCCTGAGCATCAGTGATTATCTTAAGCAGAACGGCACGGACCTGAACGCCTGAATGCCATTTTCGTTACAGACAAATTATATAACTGAGGGCAGTGATGAAAACAGCGGTATGGGTGGTGGTGTATTTCGCGATGTGTTTTCTGCTTTTCACAGGATGGATGTTCGCCTTTGCGCAGTATGCGCCCTATAACGGGCAGGAACACGCGTTTTCTCTGACGTATCTGCTTAATTTATTTTTTCTTCATGTTGTGATGGTACCTTACTACGAGTTTATTCAGACTGAAACATACAGCAATGCATTAATGAGTATGGCAGATGAATCCGGTCAGATGATACGTTTTCATCACGTAGTGCCTGTTCTCTGGATATATAGTCTGTCCGCACTCTTAACTTTTGTGGTCTACATTACATATGCAAAATGGTTCACTCATAACCGACTGAAAGAAAAGCATCTTCCAGAATGATATTACCGGGACACCTCAGGATATATAAAATTAATGACGAAACAGGAATGGATTTTACGACTACGCCGCTGTACATCACAGGAAACTCTGGAAAGGATAATAGAAAAAAATAAATATTCCCTGACGGATGACGAACTTGAGCACTTTAATGCCGCAGTGGATCACCGGCTGGCGGAAATGGCAATGGGGAAGTTTTATGATAAAATACCAGCAGGCGTCTGGAAATATGTTAAATAATACAGCCAGCATCAGTCTGTTCGCAGTTATCTCACCTGGAGCGCAATCATGAATATGATATTTGAACTGATTGGATTGTTACTGGTAGTCGGATGCGCATTCTTCACCACTTTTTTCTTAGCCGCAGTAGCAGGCACTATGGTAGTTATTCTTGGATGGGGAATTTCTATTGTCACCCCGAAGGTGGTTACCTGTACTAATGATTGCATCACTACTTTTTTTGATGCCAAACCCTTTGGCTGGCTTCTGATTGTGTTTTCATTAACCATGATGTTCTTTATTATCAGAGGTATGATTAAACGTTAGATTGCCTTTAGTGTGTAGTTAAATCATCATCACAACAGCGTTAATCTGAAACTGATATTGCCGGAGGGGATCATCATGACGGGAAGAGGCATTAACACAGTACGTATCGGTGATGAAGTGAAGCACATCACCGAGCTCGATGCACTAACACTCATGCATGAATGGTCAAAGCTTAAAAAAGAAAATGCAGACCTGTATGACTATAACCGTCAGGTTAACCGGGGGTGGCGCGGCTTTATTCTTCGCCTGATGGGTATCCATTTGCCTGAAAAAAACCGTGTTTGTCTTTATGGCATTAATGCCAGAAAAGAATCCATCTATCCCGACTGAAGTCGTGCTGGCAGTGATAGTGAGCAGGCCATTGCAGAAGAACAGCTATAATTTGACGCTAAGTGATTGATATTTAACATAAAATGCATTAAGCGAAGTTGAGGTGTGACTGCAATATTCTAATGTCACTTTTGGGGCTGCGGATGTTTTCCTGGACTGTTATGTTGTGATCCCAAGATTCTGCCGGTACTTCACCGGACTCATCGCACCTAATGATAGCTTGATACGCTTCTCGTTATACCAGCGTATGTATCTGTCCAGGAAGCAGATAAATTTTTCCAGCGTTATACCTGCCCAGTTTCTTCCCTAGAACATTTCATTTTTGACCCGCCCGAAGAAGCCTTCACACGCCGCATTATCCGACGAGCATCCTTTGCGCGACATGGACCTTATAAGTCCGGATGTGTTGATACGATCAAGCCAACCCGGCCATCGATAATGGCCACCGCGGTCGCTGTGTATCACCGGTTTGTCATTTGCGCTGAGCGTGCCGATCGCATCATCGAGCATGGTATTCACCAGCGTTGCGTCTGGGCGTGTTCCTATCGACCAGCTCACTACCTGGCCATCAAAGCAGTCGATAACCGGCGACAGATACACTTTTCCAGCCGGAAGCTGGAACTCGGTAATATCGGTCAGCCACTTTTCATTTGGGCTGCAGGAACTAAAATCCCGGGCGAGCAGATTTTCCGGTGCCGGGCCGATTTCTCCACAGTAAGAGCTGTATCGTCGTCGCCTGGTGTGCTTAACAACGAGCTGTTCTTCTGCCATCAGTCTGCGGACAACCTTCTCAGAAATAAACCGGTTGTTAATACGGAGCATCGCATGAAGACGTCGATAGCCGTAGCAGCGGTAGTTTTCCTCAAAGATCTCCGCCATGATCACGCGTATTTCCGCATACTTATCACTCAAGCGCTGGCTGGCTTTGTGGTAAAAATAGCAGCTGCGGGCAAGTTGCAGAACGCCAAGCAACTCAGCAACGGGATACTTTTTCTTAAGGGCATCAACGATCTGGGTTTTCTCCCTGTTTTTCAGGGTCAGAAAGCTGATGCGCAGGTCTTTTTTTATCAGTTCATTCGCTTTTGTCAGTATGTCCCGTTCGAGCTGCAGCTGATGAACCTGCTGTCTGAGACGCTGGATTTCACCGAGCAAAGCATCCTGGTTTTTATCTTGAAGGGCAGCTTTTCGTTTGCGCATGGATTGATAAGCCTCGTCATCGATAAGGTCTTTCTTCCATTTGTACAGGACCGGGACGCTGACGCCTATGCTTTGTGCAACTTTACGCGCGGTTCCACGTCGGTTACAGAGTAAGATAATGCTCAACAGCAGCAATTTTCTGTGCACGAGAATAGCGTTCTCTTGGCTTTAACCCCGGGTAAATCGCCCTTCTCTTCATAAATCCGAACCCAACGGCTCAGCTGTTTTGTGGATGGATATCCCAACTCCATGACAACAACGGAGGCTTTCTTTCCGTACCGGTAATAGAGTTCGACGGCCCGGATCCGGTCCTCGTATGAATGCATAAATTAACTCCTGAAAGTCCAGGAATTCGTCCGCACCCCCCTCTGACCAATCCGCTACAGTCTCGCCACCGCGATCGCTGCTTTCAAAGGATGATACTCTGACGGCATACGGAACGGAGTTTTTCTCGATGAACGATGTAAACCGACTCAAGATCCTGCAGGACGTTATCGACCGGCGTCTTACCACGCGTCTTGCAGCAACCCGACTTGAGATCTCTGACAGGCACTGCCGCCGGCTACTCGAGCGCTATCGTGAACACGGACCGCTATCGCTGGTTAACCGCCGACGTGGTCAGCCTGGTAACCGACAGTTGATGCCTGGCCTCGCTGAGCGTGCGCTGCGCATCATTCGCGAACGTTACGCCGACTTTGGCCCGACATTAGCCTGCGAGAAGCTTGCTGAGATTCATGACCTTTATCTTGCTAAAGAGACTGTACGTAAGCTCATGACCTGGGACGGTTTATGGATCCCTCGTAAGTTACGGCCACCTCGTGTGCATCAGCCACGCCCACGTCGGGCCTGCACCGGCGAACTCATCCAGATTGATGGCAGTGAACATCTCTGGTTCGAGGACCGTGGTCCGGCCTGCACGCTGCTCGTTTACGTTGATGATGCAACAAGTCGGTTGATGCAGCTTCTCTTCGTCAGTTCGGAGTCCACGTTCACCTATTTTGAAGCCACCCGGGGATATCTGGAGCGCTACGGTAAGCCTCTGGCATTCTACAGCGACAAAGCCAGCGTCTTCAGGATCAACAACAAGCAGGCCACCGGCGGAGATGGCCAGACTCAGTTTGGTCGTGCCATGAACGAGCTGAATATCACTGGTATCTGTGCCAACACCAGTTCAGCCAAGGGGCGTGTTGAACGGGCTCATCTGACATTACAGGACCGCCTGGTCAAGGAACTGCGGCTCCGCGGTATTAGCGCACCTGAGGCTGCAAACGCCTTTGCTGATGAGTTCATGGAAGATTACAACCGTCGGTTTGCAAAGCCGCCACGTCACGATTTTGACGTACATCGCCAGCTGGATAACGGCGAAAACCTGCAGGTGACATTCACCTGGCGCGAGCAGCGTAAGGTCTAGAAAAACCTGACATTACAGTACGATAAGAAGCTTTATCTGCTTGAAGATAATGAACAAAATCGACGTTTTCAGGGAAGTACATCGAGGTCTGGCAATACCCGGATGGTGACATTGAGCTCCGGGCCAACGGCACTTCCCTGCCCTTTACCATTTACGACCGGCTTGGAGAGCTGGATCAGGGCGCCATCATCGACAACAAGCGTCTGGGACGTGCTCTGGAGATGATAAAACTGGTGCAGGACATACGGGACAATACCCGCTCACAGGCCCTACCGTCCCTTGACGGCCAGACCTCTCGCGGAAAAAAGAAGCAACCCGGCAAGAAATCACAACGAAGTCTGGACCAGAACGACATGCTGGAAGCCCTGCAGCAACTCCAGACCCGGAGCAAAGACATCTTCGGCAAAGGCTGAAACATAACCTACATGCGGACATTTTAATTTAGCTGTAAAGCGGACCTTTAAAAACAGCCCAGACATAGTATGTAACTCTAATATTCTGATGTCACTTTTAACTCATTTAGGGAACCCTGCAAAACCTGCTTATAGTAGCCGCGCAGAAAGAATTCGCCGGTGCTCCTGTTATTAAACGAATGACGGACTGGCGTATCCTCGAAGGTGAACCTGTTTGTCATGAAAGGGATAGAAAACTTTAAAAGATGCTGAAACTGGTAGCATCAAATATTCCTGAGCAAAATAACCATCCCAAAAAATAACTTTCTTATCGAATGTGCCGTTAACCCCCTTCCCTTCATTTAGGCCAGGGGGGATGTCGGTCTCCTTACTATCCGTTCCCTGTTTACCCGTAAGTACTTATTCGCGAACCATTTTTTTGCAATTTGACGATTATAATCATCGGGTTTTTCAATGGTTTTGTTCCATTGCATAAACCTCAATTAGTCTCCAAAGCAACCGTCCCATAGGTAATCTATAAATATCGTTATGTGCACCTCCACCTGTACCAAAAGAATTGAATTCTGTTATTCCGTTTGAGGTGTCAATGTAGTCAATCTTTCGCGGCCCGGTAATATTCTTAAATGGATCGGTACATTCTTTTGATATTTCACCACGGTTACATAATGAAAATATACCATTTTTAATTTTGGCTGAGGTATCTGAGGCAGTCATACAGTGAAATGCTCTTGAGTAATCAGGATCTGTACAAGCTTTCTTATAGCTTTTATCGCCTCCAGCCGGATCAGTCCATTTCGCTATTTTAACTGCCGAATCGAATCTCGATGCTGTAAGCACTATTTTCGTATTAACTAACGATACATAATCTCTGTATGGGGCTCCTTCATTGCCTAATGAAGGAAAGAACCTGTTTATACTCATTGCTCCCTGCAATGAAACAGCTAAATTTACTGGGCTAGTGACCATTTTTTCGTCATTTATCAATGGACTACTAAATAGCGCTCGAGTCATAGCTCGTGCACCGAAACTATGACCTATGGCGATAACAGGAAGTTTAGCCCCTGATTCACTCATGCTTTCAGGTATAGTTTTGTTGATAATTTTATGGGTAAGCGGATTAAATGGTTGATCTTACCTTTGCATGAGAGTGAGACAGACCGGCATCTCATCGGATTATCTGGTTGATGCTTCACCTACTGCTGGTGCATGTTTCCTTCGCTAATTCCAGCAAGAACCCCACACGCCTCAACTTCCCGGTCATCGTTGCAACTCGCTCTCAGTGAAACGAGTTGTTTCTCAAGCGCTTGCAGAGCGGTTATCTGCGACCGCACATGAGAGATGTGATCATCGAGCAAGGCGTTGACGGCGGTACAAGGCTGATGAGGGTCGTCCTGATAGCTCTGTAGTTCGTGAATCTCAGCCAGTGACAGGCCCAGGATTCTGCAGCGACGGATGAAGGCCAGCCCCTCACCATGCTTCTCGGTATAGACACGGTAACCGTTGTCCTGCCGATCAGGCGGCGGCAACAAGCCCTGCTGTTCATAGAAGCGGATCGTCTGTGTTTCGACCCCTACCAACTGCGCCAACTGACCAATGCGCATCAGCCTCCTCCCCAACGGATTCTTTACTCTATTGACCTTATAGTAGCTTTATAGTTTTAAATGGTACCACAACATTGTTCAAGTGGAGTCGTATCATGAGCAAATCCTGTGGTGGCGCCTGTGGCGGTGATGCAACGTCCGCAGCGGATACCGATATACAGGCCTCCTCCGAGGCGCCAGGGAGATGGGTCAGTGTTTATGCCGTGCCGAAGATGGACTGTCCATCAGAAGAACGAATGATTCGCCTAGCCCTGAACGGCTTTGAGGAGATTCGGGCGCTGTCCTTCGACTTGTCGAACCGCCGGCTGAAGGTCGTGCATGACGGTGAGGTCGAGCCCGTCACCTCGAAACTGAAGACCTTGGGGCTAGGCGCCTCGCTTCAGGAAACCGTCGCTGCAAATCCGGAGACCATCAAGGCCGCCGAGTTTTCGGCAGCTTCTGCTAAGCAAGAATCCGGGACCCTGCGCTGGTTGCTCGGCATCAATGCACTTCTGTTCGTGGTGGAAATGACTGCCGGTCTGATCGCCCAGTCCACCGGCCTGATTGGAGAATCCCTGGACAATTTTGCCGATGCGGCGGTGTACGGGCTTGCCCTTTATGCGGTTGGACATAGCGTGAAAATGCAGGTACGTGCCGCGCATCTTGCTGGTGTACTGCAACTGATCTTGGCTGTGGGCGTGCTCGTAGAGGTGGTGAGACGCTTTGTATTCGGTAGTGAGCCTGAATCGCTGGTGATGATGGCTATCGCATTCGTCGCATTGATTGCCAATACCAGTTGTCTGCTGCTCATATCCAAACATCGGGAAGGCGGGGCGCACATGAAGGCAAGCTGGATATTCTCGGCCAACGACGTGGTGATCAACCTGGGGGTCATCACCGCCGGCGCCCTGGTCGCGTGGACCGGTTCCAATTATCCGGATCTGATTATCGGCACCATCGCGGGGGGCATTGTACTTAACGGTGCCAGACGCATTTTGGCGTTGAAGGGTTAAATAATGCTCATTATTGGCAAAAAGCTCTCGCCGTATGCCCTATTGTCCATATCGGGCCTGCTGGCAGCGTCTGATCAGGCTGTAAAGTGGCTGGTGCAGCAATCAATGGCCTATGGCGAGTATGTTTCGGTGACCCCGTTCTTTAACTGGGTGCACCTATGGAACACCGGTGCCGCATTCAGTCTTTTTGCGAATGGTGGAGGCTGGCAGCGCTACTTTTTTATCGGAATCGCGGTAGTGGTCTCGATTTTTCTGATCAAGCTGATCCTTGAAAATCGTCATAAAGGAGAAGCCATCGCTTACAGTCTTATCCTCGGTGGCGCCATGGGCAACCTGATTGACCGGGTCTTTCGCGGCTATGTTGTGGATTCCTTTGATTTCTATTGGCGAGACTGGCATTGGCCGGCCTTCAACCTGGCTGATATTGCAATTGTCCTCGGTGCCTTACTTTTCGTTTCCAGCAGCTTGTTGGGTAAAAAAGCAAACACCAATGCCGAGCCGGATGGATCTGACTGACACCTACGCCTATACAACACCATGACCGAACTTCCCGACAACATCCTTCACCTGCCGCAATACCAAGTACTGGGCTGCAAATCAACCGACGACGAAATGCACTTCCAGGTGGACGTGCCCGATCCCATCGCCTGCGAGGAATGCGGCGTGCAGGGTGAGTTCGTACGGTTCGGCAAGCGTGACGTTCCCTATCGTGATCTGCCCATCCACGGCAAGCGGGTCACTCTCTGGGTGGTCCGCCGCCGATACACCTGCCGGGCCTGCAAGACAACATTCAGGCCCCAGCTACCGGAGATGGTGGACGGATTCCGTATGACACTGCGGCTGCATGAGTACGTGGAGAAGGAATCCTTCAACCACCCCTACACCTTTGTGGCGGCACAGACCGGCCTGGACGAGAAGACGGTGCGCGACATCTTCAACGCCCGCGCCGAGTTCCTGGGGCGCTGGCACCGCTTCGAGACGCCCCGCATCCTGGGCATTGACGAGCTATACCTGAACAAGCGCTACCGCTGCATTCTGACCAACATTGAGGAGCGAACCCTGCTCGACCTGCTGGCCACCCGCCGCCAGGACGTGGTGACCAACTACCTGATGAAGCTGAAAGACCGGCAGAAGGTCGAGATCGTCAGCATGGACATGTGGAACCCCTACCGGGCAGCGGTCAAGGCTGTGCTGCCCCAGGCCCGTATCGTGGTCGATAAGTTCCATGTGGTGCGCATGGCCAACGATGCCCTAGAGAGAGTGCGCAAGGGCCTCAGAAAGGAGCTGAAACCGTCCCAGAGCCGGACTCTCAAGGGAGACCGGAAAATCCTGCTGAAACGCGCTCACGAAGTCTCAGACCGGGAGCGCCTCATCATGGAGACCTGGACAGGCGCGTTCCCGCAACTGCTGGCCGCCTACGAGCACAAGGAGCGCTTCTACGGCATCTGGGACGCCACCACACGGCTCCAGGCAGAAGCCGCCCTGGACGAGTGGATAGCCACCATCCCGAAGGGCCAAAAGGAAGTCTGGAGCGATCTGGTCAGGGCAGTGGGAAACTGGCGCGAAGAGACCATGACCTACTTCGAGACGGACATGCCCGTCACCAACGCTTACACGGAGTCCATCAACCGACTGGCCAAGGACAAGAACCGTGAAGGGCGCGGTTACTCCTTCGAGGTGATGCGGGCACGAATGCTCTACACCACGAAGCACAAGAAGAAGGCACCGACTGCGAAGGTCTCTCCTTTCTACAAGAAAACCATCGGTTACGGACTGCCGGACTTCGCAGAGGAACTCAACTACGGAGTCGATCTATCAACCATCTGAGGGTGGTATCAGATTGATGGGGTGAAGGTGCCCCATCAACCATTAAATCCGTATACCCAATTTTATTAAGCCAAATGAGACCAAGTTCATCTGCATCATTTGCTTTGTTTGGATAACTGACTACATTAACAAGCCCAGTTGACCAATATGAAGGCCACGTTATACCAATCACGAGAGGTCTAAAATCACGGTTGTATTTTTCTTCCTTTGGTTCAATAACCCGTGACCTGGTAACTACCATTCTATTTAGTTTGGCTGACGGGTTCGTATCAGCCTCTTTTCGTTGCTCGAAAGAAGCCGTAATAATATTTCCAGTAATGTCATTAAAATTTCTAACCGCCTCACTTTGTGATGTATTCCAACCCATGACGATGACCAGAATGTGGCTATAAGCTCCACTTTCAAGGTCATGCTTTAGGTTTTCTTTAAGCGCAGTTAGGCCTGAATCACTATTTTTATAAAATGAGTGTAATTTTGCATCCTCCGCTTCTTGAATAGAACTGGATATTTTGCAAGCATTCCATCCATTTATTTTTGTTAGATCCAAACCTGAATCACCTACCAACTGTCGTGAGGTGTATGCGTTATAAACAAAGCAGTAATTATTTGTAATGTAGGGATTGTTTAGTTTATCTTTTATGATGTT
>OIXV01003427.1_pt1 | contig 11739 bp, 7 predicted proteins | sample 1587771 | NCBI WGS metagenome assembly OIXV01 (sample SAMEA3888893, study PRJEB22519) | human gut metagenome | biome: human gut; feature: human-associated habitat; material: faeces | place: Denmark | collected 2010
GGCGGAGTGCGTCGCCGTAGGTGTGGACGAGCGGCTGCTGGATGAAAGCGGGAAATTGTGCTTGAATAAGGCAAAGCTGATTGTGTACAGCCATGGAGATTACCTGGCGCTGGGGCGCAAACTGGGCAGCTTTGGGTATAGTGTCAGGAAGAAGAAAAAGGTGATCAAAAAATAATAGGGGCAAATTCCATATCCGCCTCTCGGTTAGAAGGCCGCCGCGCTGTAAAGGCAAGGCTGCGGGCCGCAGATGTGCGGTCCCTACAACTCTGCTAAAGCTCAAATAAAAACACCGTTCACAGAGATTTTTCTCCGTGAACGGTGCTTCTTTTTTTACAATATTCCCTTACTCTTGAGGATGCCGACCAGCACTACGATGACCAGGGCGGCTACGCAGACGCCGATGAAGATGTCTATGTATTTCAGCGGAACCTTGCGGAATTTCTCGTAGAAATTCTCAAAGGCATTCATCTGGCTGCGGTCGGGGCGGTCGGGTTCCTTTTCGGTCTCGGGAGTAGTCTTTTCTTCGCCCATAGGTTACTTCTTCGCCAGGTACTTGCGCAGGTCAAGGGCAACGGCGATGACGATGACAAGGCCCTGTGCAATGTAGGTGTAAGCGGGGTCGACGCCGAGGAACTGCAGGCAAATCTTCAGGACTTCAAAGACCAGAACACCGACCAGAACGCCGGAGACCTTGCCGACGCCGCCGTTGGTGGAAACGCCGCCGATGGTGCAGGCTGCGATAGCTTCCAGCTCATAGCCGTTGCCGGTGTTGGTGGAAGCGCCGCCGGCCTTTGCGCCGACGAGGAAGCCGCCGAGAGCATACATGCAGGAGGCTAGGATGTAGATGCGGATCAGGGACGCGGTGACGTTGACACCGGCAACCTGAGCGGCGTTCTCGTTGCCGCCGATGGCGTACATGTACTTGCCGTGACGGGTCTTATTGTACAGGAACCAGAAGTAGATACCGACGATCAGCGCAAAGATGGCCAGGAACGGGATGGGGCCCAGCGTGCCGCTGGCAACGGTCAGGTAGCTCTGCTTGTAACCGCCCATGGGCTGGTTGTTGGTGATGACGGAGCACAGGCCGTAAACGATGGTCTGCATGCCCAGCGTAGCGATGAAAGGAGGAACCTTCAGGAATGCGATAATGCAGCCGTTGATGGCACCGAAGCAGGCCATGATTGCCATAACGATCAGCAGGGCCACGGGCCACGGAATATCGGGCAGCCAGGGCAGCATGCGGGCAGAGTAGTCAACGCTCTGCAGCAGCATGGCGGAGAAGCAGGCGGCCAGGCCGACCTGGCGGCCGGCGGACAGGTCAGTGCCCTTGGTAATCAGGCATCCCGAAACGCCGCAGGCGATGATAAAACGCGGGGCGACGTTCAGCAGCAGGTTTTTGCCGTTTGTCTCGGTAAAGAAGTTCTGGGTCGTGCAGCCGACGAAGAGGGCCAGCAAAATGATCAGAATAATGATCGCGTTATTGGACAGGAATTTTTTAAAGTCGAATTTTTTCTCCATTTTCGGATCTCCTCCTTATTCAAACTGGGTAGCCAGCGTCATGATGTTCTCCTGATTCGCCTTATCACCGTCGATAAAGCCGGTGCAGCGGCCATCGCACATGACCATGATGCGGTCAGACATGCCGATCAGCTCGCTCATTTCGGAGGAGATCATGATGATGCTCTTGCCCTGTTTGGCCATCTCGGCGATGATGCAGTAAATTTCATACTTTGCACCGACGTCGATACCGCGGGTCGGCTCGTCCATGATGAAAACATCGGGGTCGTTGGCCAGCCAGCGGGCAATCAGCACCTTCTGCTGGTTACCGCCGGACAGCGATTGAATCTGCGTTTTGGAGGACGGCGTCTTGATGGACAGCTTGGCGACATTATCCTGCACGAGCTTTTCGATTTTGTTGTCGTCCAGCATGATGCCGCCGATCAGATACTTGTTCAGCGATGCAATGGAGACGTTATCCGCAATGGAAAGCACACCCAGAATACCGGTGGCGCGGCGGTCCTCGGTCAGCATGGCGATGCCGTTTTTGATGGCGTCCTGCGGCTGGTTGATTGTCAGTTCCTTGCCCTTATAGGTGATGGTGCCCGACGTGTGGCAGCGCAGACCGAACAGACCCTCCATCAGCTCGGTGCGCTGGGCACCGACCAGACCCGCAACGCCGAGGATCTCGCCCTTGCGGACGTTGAAGTTGACGTGACGGAAGCTCTTGGGGTTGATGGACGTGAAGTCCTTGACCTCAAACACGACCTCACCGGGCGTATTCGAGCGCGGCGGGTAGAGGTTCGACAGCTCACGTCCGACCATCTTGGTGATGATCATATCGGTGGTCAGCTCCTTGGCCTCCCAGGTGCCGATGTACTGGCCGTCGCGCATGATCGTGACTTCGTCGCTGATGCGAAGAATTTCATCCATCTTGTGGCTGATGTAGACGATGGAGACGCCCTTGGCGCGCAGCTCGTTCACGATGGTGAACAGTGCCTCGACCTCAGCTGCCGTCAGCGAGGAGGTCGGCTCGTCGAGGATCAGCACCTTGCAGTCTGCGGAGACCGCCTTGGCGATCTCAACCAGCTGCATCTGGGAAACGCTCAAGGTTCCGAGCTTTGCGTGCGGATCATAATTCAGATGGACTTCCTTCAGGACCTTGGCCGCATCCTCATACATTTTGTCATGGTCGATAACGGTGACGGGTCCGTATTTCTTGGTGGGATAGCGCCCAACGTAGATATTCTCGCCTATGGAGCGTTCCGGGATGGGCTGCAGTTCCTGGTGCACCATCGCAATGCCACGGTTCAGTGCATCCAGAGGTCCCTTGATCTGGACCTCCTGTCCCTCATAAATGACCTTGCCTTCGTCCATGTGGTAGATACCAAACATGCACTTCATCAAGGTAGACTTGCCCGCGCCGTTCTCTCCCATCAGCGCATGGACGGTGCCGGGTTTCAATTTCAGCTGTGCGTGATTCAGTGCCTTGACGCCGGGGAACGTCTTGACGACATCACACATCTCCAAGCGGTACTCTGACAATTCGCTGGCCCCCTTTAATCTTTTGTAACCTTTTCACGAAAAAAGGGTGCGTGCGCCTGCGCACACGCACCCCGATTGTTCTGGTTTAAGCTGTGGCTTTTGTCAAATTACTGGAAGTCCTTGACGTTGTCAGGGGTAACCTTGACGTAGTCAACGTAGACGCTCTGGTGGTCGGCCTCGAAGGTCTTGCCGCCCAGCAGCTCTTCCATGCACTCAACAGCCTGGGTAGCCTGGCCCTTGGCGTCGTTCAGAACGGTACCGGTCATGTTGCCCTTGGCAACTTCGTTCTTGGCAGCGTCCAGAGCGTCAACACCGACGAGGTAGATGTCCTTGTTGACGGTACGGCCGGCAGCCTGAATAGCCTGCAGAGCACCGATAGCCATATCATCGTTGTTGCAGAAAACAACTTCGATCTGATCGCCGTACTTGGCAAGGTCGTTCTGGCAGATTTCCTGGCCCTTGTTACGGTCCCAGTCACCGCGCTGCAGGTCAAGCTGCTCAACCTCAACGCCGGCATCGGTCAGAGCCTTGACGGAGTACTCGGTACGCAGCTGAGCATCGATATTCTCGGGGTCGCCCTGGATCATGATGTAGGAAACCTTGCCGTCGCCGTTGATGTCGCCCTTGTTCTCGGTGTCGAGGATCAGCTCGCCCTGGAAGGTGCCGGACTGAGCAGCGTCGCAGCCGACGTAGACCAGCTTGTCATAAGCGGACATCTGATCGGCGGTGGGCTCACGGTTGATCAGGACGGTGGGAACATCGGCACCCTTGACGGTGGAGATGATCTGGTCGGCAGCGGAGGTCATAACGGGGTTGATGATCAGTGCGTCAACGCCCTGGGTGATGAAGGTGTTGATCTGCTCGTTCTGCTTGGCCTGGTCGTTGTTGCCGTCGACGATGGTGACTTCGTAGCCCTTGCCCTCGAGGATCTCCTGCAGAGCATTACGGTAGGTGGTCATGAAGGCATCGTCGAACTTGTAGATGCAGACGCCGACCTTACCGCCCTGAGTGGCCTCGGTAACGCTCTCGGCTGCGGACTCAGCAGCAGACTCTGCAGCAGAGGTGGACTCTGCGGGAGCCGTGGACTCCGAAGCAGCGGTGGAAGTGGAGGCGGAACCGCCGCAGGCGGCGAGAGAGACGGCCATGCAACCTGCAAGGGCCAGAGCAGCAAACTTTTTCATAATGAGTTTCTCCTTCTTTTTTAGATATGCAGTAGATTTTCGGGCGGGTCGCTTGTAGAGGAGCGAACCCTGTTGACAGTTATTATAATACTCGGGGACGGATGAAAAAACAAGGTGAAATTTCACCGACTATGGGGTGGAAATTTTCACCGTTTAGGGCAGTTTTGCCAGTCGAAAGCGTTTGTTTTTGTGCAGAATGCGCGGTAAAAGTAACAAAAGGGTGTTTGTTGTTTTCATTTTGTAAGATTTTTGCGGGTGATGGAAAAATAAAAAGCCCCTTCTCCGGCGTGGGAGAAGGGCTTTGGCGGTAGGCTCGTAGGGGCCGGGCTTCGTGGGTCACCCAAACGGGAACAGGGCCTTTTGCTTATCCATGGCAAACATATTTTCCCGGGTGATGGTGCGGGTGGCGGTGATGTTCGTTTTTTCGACGCTGCTTTCCTGCCCGGTCAGCAGCTTATAGGCGCTTTCGACGCCGAAATAGCCCATGCCGTAGGTGTTCTGCACGATCAGCGCGTCCACCGCACCGGTCTGCAGGGCGTCAATCGTTTCGATGTTCGAGTCGAACGCCGCGAGCCAGAGGTCGTCGGCGCGCTGCATCTGCTGGACAGCCTGCGCCGCGCCGACGGCAGTCGTCTCGTTGAGGGCGATCAGCACGTTGATCTCCGGGTGGGTGCGCAGCATGGCCAGCGTGTCCGCGCGGGCACTGGCGGCGTTGGGGTGTGTTGACACGGCGGCAGTGATCCTGGCGCGTCCGCTTTCCGCAAAAGCATCGCGCGCACCCTGCTCCCGGTCCCGCCCGTTGGCACCGTTGACCTCATAGTTGATAAGCCCGACGCAGAGCGCCCCTTCCATGCCGTCCAGTGCGCTCTGGGCCGCCATCCGGCCTGCGCCGTAGTTGTCCGCGCCGATGTAGGCCGCAACGTTGTCGGAGTTCACCGCGGAATCCACGCTGATGACCGTCACGCCCGCCGCGGCGGCGGCATCAATGGCGGCGGCGTTGGCCTCATAATCAATGGCGGAGAAAACGATAGCCTGTGCGCCGTCCTCAACGGCATCGGCAATCAGCTGGTTCTGCGCCGCATAGTCCTCCTCATCGTCGGGGGCCGTTATGGTCAATTGCAGGTTATATTCCGTGGCGGCGGCCTCCGCCCCGGTAAAGACGGCGTCCCAGAACTCGGAATCCCGATTGTTTTTGGCTACGAGCGCGACCCTGTAGCGGGCCGTTGTGCTGTCCACGGGCTGCATGGCACAGCCTGCCAGCAGCACGGCCAGGGCCGCGGGCAGCAGACGTTTAATGGTTTTTGTCATAGTCGCCCTCCCTGTCCTCCGGCACGCGCGGGGTGCGGATCGTCACCGTTGTGCCCTCGTAGGGGGCGCTTTCAATGGAGATACCGTAGTCCGCGCCAAAGTAGATGCGCAGACGGTCATTGACATTCTTGACGCCGATGCCGGTGCGGTCACTCGGCTCATTCTGCAAGAGGGCCGCGACCTGCTCCGGCTCCATGCCGATGCCGTCGTCCGCGACGATGAGCAGAATATCATCCCCGTCGGGCTTTACGGTGATTTCAATGTGCCCGGAATCGACCATCAGATCCAGCCCGTGAACAATGGCGTTCTCGATGATAGGCTGCAGCGTGATCTTGTTGCACAGGCAGTGCAGGCAGCTCTCGTCCACCGTAAAGTGGTAGGTAAACTGGTTTTTGTAGCGGTATTTTTGAATTTGCAGATACGCCTCGGCATGCTGCAGCTCCTTTTCGATCGGGATCAGCTCATGCCCGCGGCTGATGCTGATGCGGAACAGCCGCGCCAGTGCATGGACCATCTGGACGGCATCGGCGTTTTTGCCGCGCTCACACATCCAGGCGATGGAATCCAGCGTATTGTAGAGAAAATGCGGGTTGATCTGCGCCTGCAGCGCCTTGAGCTCTGTCTTGCGCAGGACAATTTCCTCCTCGCGGACGGTGGTCATAAGCTGCTGGATGCGGCCTACCATGTGGCCGAAGGAGTCCGAGAGGTTCTGCACCTCCCGCGTGCCGCGCACGGCCTGAAAGGCGAAGTGGTCGGCGTCCTGCTCAAACTGCTCCATGGCTGTTTCGAGCTGCTGCAACGGGCGGGACAGCAGACGGGACAGCACCCAGCCCGCCACCAGCGCGGCCAGAAAAACAAGCCCCGCCGTGATAACCGTAATGCGCACCATCTGCCGGAAGCTCTCATTGACGGCTTCGTCAATGTAGCTGACGCCGACGACGCGCCATGTGCTGCCCGGCACACGCTGTACGCTGTAGATGACCGTGTCCTCCACGTAGGTGCCGTCGCCGAGGCATGCCAGACGCCCGGCCTCCTCCTTCTTTAACCCGGCATACAAAAGCTGCTGCTGCGGGTGGTAGACCATGTTGCCGCGCTCATCCATCAGGTAACAGTAGCCGTGCTGACCGATGCTGACGTTGTTGATCGTTGCGGCCAGCTCCTTGAAGCTCAAATCTACCGCAAGCCAACGGCTGCTGCCGCCGTCCCCCGGCACAGCGCGGATGACCGAGACGACCCACGGGTAGTAGCTGGCAAAAATCGACTCTACATGCGGCGTGCTGATGTAGCCATGTCCCAGGCGCCGGGCCGTGGTCAGGTCAAAGGAGAGGTTGCGCAGTATGTCAGATTTCGGCGTGCGGCCCGCCTGGGCCCAGCAGTCCAACAGACTGCCGTTTTCGTCGTAAGTCGTGATGGCCGCGACCTCGGGCCGGGCTGTCAGAAAGGCATTCAGAAATGCGTCCCGCATCGCAGGTTCACTGTCAAGCTGTTCCAGCACGATGCCGACGGCGCTGTCCATCGTGTTGACGTAGTTATCCACCGCGCCTGCGACCTGGCTGACGACCTGGGCACTGTTCGTGCGCGCGCCCTCCACAACAGCACTGCGGTAGCTGCGCAGAAACAGCGTGGTGCAGAGGATCAGCGCCGCCACGGCCACGCCGGAGATCAGCGCTGCCGCCAGGACTACGGTGCGGGGCGGGCGCTTCACGACCGGGCCTCCCCCGCGGCGCGGGCGCGGCGCAGCGCCACAGGCGACGTACCGCTGTACTTTTTAAAGCAATAGCTGAAATAATGCTGGTCGGTGTAGCCGCAGCGCCGGGCGATCTCCTGAATTTGCAGGTCGGTGGTCAGCAGGAGGGTCTGGGCAGTCTCCATGCGGCGGCGCACCAGAATGTTGATGAAGGTCTCCCCCTCCGATTTTTTGATACAGGCGCTCAGATGGTTGGGGCTGACGTCCAGCATGGCGGAGAGTGACGCAAGGGACAGATCCTCGTCCATGTAGTGCTGCTCAATGATCTCCAGTGCGCGTTCGCACAGGCTGCCGGTCTTGCGGGCGTCCGCCGTAAAGCTGACGCCGCCCTCGCCCTCCGCCGCCGCGCGCAGGGCCTCGATCGCCTGTTTGTAGGCATCGTTCAGGTCGCTGAATCGGGCAAATTCACGGCTGACGCCGACGCTGGCACTGCGTCCCAGGGCACGGTCCGCCAGCTGGCAGATCTCATCGGCCAGAATGTGCAGGTATTCTTCAAAGTCAGAGGGGTTGCCCAGCAGCAAAGCCACGGCACGCCCGCAGCCATAAAATACGAAATGCCGCAGATATTTGTTAGCGCTCTGCTCCACCAGCTGGGTAAACCCGGCCTCATAGTCCACCGGGCCGTCCAGCGCCGCGGCCATCACTACCAGCGTGCTGCGGTCATCGGTGCCGCGCAGCAGACCGCAGTCTACCGCTGCCTGGCGCAGGCGCGTCTCCAGATTCTCGGGGGCATTTTCATAACGGGCCAGTACCAGCGGAATGATGAGCGCTGCGCGATCCGCATGGGCCGAGCCAGCCCGGCGCAGCCCGGCATAGCGGGCGTCGATCTTCTCGTGGATGGCCTTCAGCTCGGCGGCCAGGCCGTCCATCGTCAGCGGCTTGAGCATGTAGCTGATGATGTTGTACTGGATGGCCTGCTTGGCATACTCGAAATCGTCGAAGCCGCTCAAAAAGGCAATGTGCATCGCAGGGCGAATCTCGCGCACCTGCCGCGCCAGCTCGATGCCCGAGATGAACGGCATACGGATGTCGGTCAGCAGCAGGTCCGGCTCAAGCCGCTCGACAAGCTCGAGCGCGTCCAGCCCGTTGCTGGCATTGCCCACAAGGTGGAAGCCGAGAGCCTCCCAGGGGATCATTGTGCAGACGGCCTCGCGCAGCTCGTCCTCATCGTCAGCCACGACGACGGTATAGATGTTTTTGTCAGCCATACGTCCTTTTCCTTTTTAGGGTGCGCCGTCACAGCCAGAACTGGACCAGGCGGCTCACATTTTCATACAGGGCAGGGTTCTGCCCCATCAACTGCGGCTCCGCCGCAAAGTAAACACAGAAATTGTAGCAGACGCCCGCCAGCACGGCCAGTGGCAGTGCCGTGCGCAGAGCTTTGGTCAGCGCAGGGATGGGGCGGGCCTGCAGGACACTTTCCGCAAAGAGCCACGCCAGCGCCGCCGCCAGCAGCAGCGGGCCGAGCCAGTCGCTCTGGTAGCGGTAGAGCATTCCGGCCATCTGGCAGTCTACGACGGCCAGCGCAACCGTGCAGACGAGCACAAGCCGGATGACGGTGCGCAGGTCGCGGCGGCTGCCCAACCGGCGGCGGGCCAGCGGCAGCGCAGCCAGCCCCCACAGCAGCGGCAGGCAGGCGAACGCGCCGCCGTAGTACAGCTCTGTAATGGTCAGGCCCATGTAGTTTGTCTGCATCCGCGTGGCAGTCAGGTACGGGAACACCGTCTGCACACCGGGAATGCCCGCGAGGAAGTTCACGGCTGCCGGGGCGATGCGCCCGACGGCAAAGCCGCGGCGGGTCATATCGTTGCTGGTCAGGTTGTAGTTGGCACCAAAGTCAAACGGCGAGCCGAACCGCGCGGCGTTGTACCACATAAGGCCGACGGCCACAAGCACAACGGGCAGGATAAACGCAGCGGCTTCCCCTGCGCCCCGGCGGGTGCACAGGCGCTTTTCCGTGATATAGCGCGGCCAGAGGATGGGCAGGGCCAGCGCGGCAAAAAGCACCATCTGGGGGCGGCAGCCCGCGACCAACGCCATGCAGAGAGAGCCGAACACGAGGTGGAAAGTCAGCGCTTTGCGGCGGTTTACCGGCGTATTTGCGGCGCACAGCCACTGCCACAGTGCCCACAAAACGAACGTAGCACCGCAGAGGATCGCGTACTCATACACCGACGGGCGGTGGAGCAGATAGTAAATCTGTGTGCCCGAGGCCGCGCCCGCGGCGGTGAGCAGGTAGGCTGCGGCGCTTGCCTGCGGGAACCAGCGGTGCGCAGCCTGCTTCACAAAGCCAAAGACGGCAAGTATGTACAGCCAGGCAAGCAAAATCATCGGCAGTGCGGGCGGCAGGTCCCGGATTCCGGTCAGCGCCTCAAACGGAAGCTGAAACAGAAGGCAGGGCACGATGCCGAAATAGACGTAATAGCGCCCGTTATAGTAGGCCACATCCCACAGGGCATCGTGCGCGGCGGCCTGCCGGGCGGCGGTGTCGTAGGGGTTTTCCAGTTCAGCCATGGCGGCGGGCGGGTCCTTTTCAAGGTCAAGGCGGCCATTCAGCAGACTGTGCGCCAGCGCACCGTACTGGGCACCGGCGTTGGACGCCCAGTCGTTGATGTGCATGGTGAAGTCGATGCGGCTCGTACCCGACCAGTCGGGGGTGTTATAAAAGCTCGTGGCGACGCCCGCGTTGAAGCGGTCCCCGAAGGGCGCCAGGAACGCCGCCGCGCAGAGCGCCAGCCCCACGGCCAGCACTGCCGGGCGGTATTTTTTCTCATGAGTCAGGTAGGCGTCCTGCCACGCGGCACTGGCCGGGCGCAGGGCGAACGCCGCCAGCGCCAGTGCGAAGATGACCGCAAAGCGCAGGACGGAGAAATCCAGCGGGCGGCGGGCGTTGGCGTAAACCGTGGTCAACTGGACATTGAGCGGGTAGCTGCGGTACTCGCCAGTATAGCCCGACGCCGTCAGCGTCAGGGTGGACGCCTTGCCGGAGAGGTCAAGGCTGTGGGTCTGGCTGCGGGCGGACGCGGGGGCGGCCTCCCAGTTCCAGCTCTGGCGGGAGACCGAGCTGGCCTCATCGGTGGCGGCAACGTTGAGGGTCAGCAGAACGTTCTTCTGCTCCGGCGTGTCGCCGTCGGCCAGCGAGGTCAGGCCGTCGAGCTGCAAGTTGTATATTGCAAAGTCGAGACCCGCAAATTCCAGTGTTGTCTGCTCATCGTTCAGCGTCAGCGGCGCGGCGGGGTCTGCGTCATTGACCAGATACGGGCGCAGGTCAACCGGCGTGTAGCTGTGGGTCGCCAGCCAGTTCAGGTTGCCAACGAATAATTCTATTCCAAGGCTAGCGGCCAGCAGCAGTCCGACAGCCGCCGGGGTGCGGAGCTTTCGCGGCAATGTGCCGCGCAGCCGGAAGCCGCAGACCACACCGCAGACGATTGCCTGCATGATTAAAATCGCAGCCAGCCGGAAGGCGTCAAAGCCGACGGACAGCCCGGGCTTGGACCAGACGCAGACCGCCCACAGCCAGACCAGCGCCGACACCCCCGCCCCGGCGTACAGGTCCGCGCGGACGGAGCGGCGGTGATGGATACGGGCGGGCAGGAGTGTAAAGAGGGCTGCGAGGGCGAGAGAGAGGAGGATGGTTAGAATCAGCATAAGGATACATCCATTTTGAATTGTTGTTGCGCTGTAGGGGCCGCACATGTGCGGCCCGCGGCCTTACCGGAAATGCCGTTTTCCGTACAGTTGAGAGCCGGGCATGCCCGGCCCCTACAGCGCGGCGATTACATTTTCATTATATACCATTCCGCAGCGCGTTGTACAGCATTTCCGCTTTGGCATGGCTGATGCCCTTGACCTCCTCGAGATCGGAGATGGAGGCAGCCTTGACGGCGGTGACGGTCTTGAAGTGCGCCAGCAGCGCGGCGCTCGTCTTTTCACCGACGCCGGGAATGGCGGTCAGGGTGGCGGCGTAGGACTTTTTCTTCATTGCGCGCTTGCGGTAGTCGTTGGCGTAGCGGTGGGTCTCGTCCTGAATGTTCGTGACAAACGTAAAGATATTGCGGTGGCGGTTGATGGCGATCTCGCCGCCCTCGTCGTCTACAATGGCGCGGGTGCGGTGGTGGTCATCCTTGACCATGCCGAAGGTCGGCACATGCTCCAGCGCTGTGCCGCGCAGGGCCTGCCTGACCGCGCCGACCTGTCCCCTGCCGCCGTCGATGAGCAGCAGGTCGGGCAGCGTCGCAAACTGGTTCTGCGGGCCGTCCGGCTTCTCGCCGCGGCGGGCCATCTCGTACTCCGCCGCGCGGCGGGAGAGCGTCTCTGCCAGCGAGGCGTAGTCATCGGTGCCCGCGACGGTTTTCATCTTAAAGCGGCGGTAGCCCGCGCGGTGGGGCTTGCCGTCCTGAAAGACGACCATGCCGCAGACGCTCGACCCGTCGCCCCAGTTGGAAATATCGTAGCTTTCAA
>OIXV01003435.1_pt1 | contig 11724 bp, 10 predicted proteins | sample 1587771 | NCBI WGS metagenome assembly OIXV01 (sample SAMEA3888893, study PRJEB22519) | human gut metagenome | biome: human gut; feature: human-associated habitat; material: faeces | place: Denmark | collected 2010
GGTCTTACTCTCTTTAATATTATTATTAAACGATTGTTCTTGAGCATCTGCTACCCCCCTTTTTTTGAGGAATAAAAAAAGACAGTTCACCACTGCCTTTTTTTCTTCACTATTATTATGCCATTTTTTTGTAAAAATAAAGATAGAATTTTACAAAAAAGGTACTGACTCCAAAAGTTTAATTTTTACTGCCTAGTTTTTGGGTTGCAGTTCATAATCTGATGGAGGTTTTACAATATTTTTTTATCTATCAAGAACAACTTTATATCTCCTCTGTGTCCTCTGAACCACACCAACGACATTTTTGAAAATTATCTGTTTCATCAACATCATAGCTATAGTATCCTAAGCAATCATTACAGTAACGATCAATTTCCATATTATTATCCTCCGTCTGCAATTTTAGATTTATATTTAACTAATGTCTGTTATAGAATAAATAACATCTTTGCGTTCAACAACAACATTACAATCTACTCTCTCTTTTCTTAGTTTATCCAATAACTTTTGATTTGGATTTATAGCCGTAGGATGCCCAGTCATTTGAAGCATTGTAAAGTCACCTGTTGTATCTCCATAAGAATAAGAATTCTCTAAATCAAAAGGTAATCCTTCTAAAATTTTCTTCTTAGACTCTGAATCCCACATAGGAACTACTTCACCACTATACTTATTTCCATCATTTAAGTATTGGGATGCAAACCATAAATCAGCACCCAATTTCTCCGCCATTTTTTCTACTAGAAAATCGGGAGAACCAGAAATAAAGATAATCTTATGTCCTTGTTTTTTATGCCATTTAATACGATCCCGAGTAAAACGATAAAGTTTTTTACTTTCTTTTTCAATCACTTTTTTGGCTACAAACTCAACATCAAGAATTTCTTTATTTGAGATATATTTTGTATACAGTTTAGATGCTGTATACAGATAATCATCATAATCTAGTTCTCGATTTTGCCAAGCATTTTTATGAGGTTTCAATTCCATCTCTACTGATATCGGAAAAACATCATAAGCAATGCACTTCTCCATATGATGAAGAAGAAGGGAGTCTCTAAAAATCGTCCCATCAATATCAAAAATTGCAACAACCTCTTGATTCATTTATTCTCCTAAACTAATTAAATTCATATAAATTTTAGTTATTTGATTGTATTTTTACATTTTCTTTCAACAACTGAAAATCTACAAATTCTCCTAATCTACAATAATCACAATCGTCCTTACCACAACCAGCAGTGAAATCAGCTACATTCACTTTATCCCAGAATTCTTGAATCTGAGTTAGAAGCAAATCCATATCCGCTTTTGTAACTTTTACAGTATGAGTCGAGTAGCCTTCCTTTGCGCCATCATCATCTAGAAAAATATACTCAGTTTCAATTTTCTTACCTGTAGTATCTATTTCTGAAGATTTTTCTAATAAAAGATTATAGAATACTGCTTGACGCCAATAATCATGTCCAACTGCTAGTTCTTCAACACCTCTCTGAGAAGAACCCGTCTTATAATCTACTACTCGAATAAGATCATTGTCAAATTCTAACTTATCTATAATCCCATTGATTAAGTATTTATCCCCCAATTTAACACGAAATTCTTTCTCTAAGTGAACATGATCCCCTTTTAAACTGCTCGAAATATAATGTTCAAAAAGATTGGACAGTAAGCGATGACCATATTCTTTTAATTCTTCTACGGGCATTGTATCGATGATTTCCTCTTGATGTGACTGCAATGAATTATCGTAATATTTAATCGCTTCCTCTAATTGTAAATCTTCTTTATAAATTCGTTCCATAGTTTCATGAATTACAGTACCAAACACGGGACCAGTTGGGGCATGTTTAGCTGTTACTTTTGCAGACTTTTCTTTTGATCCTGCTGATAATCCAGCTGGTTGAGATAACTGTAAAATATCATCAAAATAGATACTCTTCGGACAGTCTAAGAAATGATTTAACTTGCTAACACTTAGACTCTTATAGTTGGTTCGTACTTGTTGATAGGTCGCAACCTCTAAGGCTTCGGTATTATCAAATTTAGGAGCTACGTTAGCTAATGCTTGAAGGCAGTAGTCGCAAGCAAAATTATTTCCATCTTTTTTCACCAATCCACAACCACAATTGAAATCGCCTTGTTTTAACTTCATAACAGCATCTTTAATTTGACTGAGTACTATATCTACTTCCTTTCGAGTAATTCGTATATCATTAGTTTCAGAGAAGCCATCCTCATTAGTTGAATCCTCAACAAAAACATATTTAACCAGTATTTCTTTATCAGAAATATCGATACCGGCATTTGTGAGGAGGACATAATAGAATACAGCCTGGCGCCAGTAATCCCCACCAAGAGGTTCTTTTTCACTCGGTGGCACTAATTTATCTACAGCATTTTTGGCTTTTCCTGTTTTGTAGTCAATTAATCGTATAACACCTTCTTCGCACTCAATTTTATCAATTTTTCCATTTAACTCAATATCAGATACTTCTGATAGATCAACTTTGGTGTTCGAAATATCACCTAGCTTGATTCCTTTAATATGCTGCTCGACTGCAATTACGCCATCTTTGAGATAGCCATCTTTCTTATAGAGATTTTCAATAATATTTCTTCCTCTAGCATAAGCATCCTTCTTTATTCTATCTGAAGATAATTGATAAGATTTTTCATCAAAGATTGTCTCAAATAATTCTAAAGATTCTTCTAAAGAAAGAACTGTTTTTACTGTTAGTTCTGAACTTTGCGAATCATCTATAGAAATATATATTTTTTCTAATAATTCGTGAATGATGCTACCAAATACCATAGCTTCGTTTGTTTCAGATGGTAATTTTAATCCCTTATTGAAATAAAAACTCAAAGGACATTTAAGAAAAGCATTTAATGTACTAACACTTAAACTTAATTCACCTAAAATTTCACTCAGAATATCGTCAGAAAACTTTGGTATTACTATTTCGTCTATAGACTGACATTCCTCTAAAGATTCTGTCACTTCCACAGGATCAATACAATTCTCAAATTCATTAATAAAGTGGGTTTTAGCCGAATCATCAGAATAGGAGAGATGGAGAACCTTCTTTGCTCGAGTCATTGCAACATAAAATAGGCGACGATTCTCCTCTTCTTTTAGTTGAGATTCATTCTCAACTTTTCCATTTAAACTTGGTGGATAAGAGAATCTACCCGAATTATTTTCACCTCCTGGCCATTTTCCACCTTTATTTCCATCATTACATTTCATCATAAATACATGTTCAAACTCTAGACCTTTAGAACCATGGGCTGTCATTAATTGAACACAGTTACTTGGAGAACCCGAAATTTCTTCAATTGGTAGACTAATCTTCATTTCTTGTAAGGACGATAATTGATTCAAAAATCCTTTTACAGTCAATTTATGGTGGAGCAGACATTCTGTTGACATTAACTTATAAAGTTCATTTAGAACTGAAACCAAATGATATTTTTCTTTTGATTTCATAATATATTCGTCAATTCCTAGAGTTTTCAATATATCACCTAGGACATACATAGGAGATAAGTAATTCTCTGATCTACTAACTTTCTTTCGAATCATTTCTAGTTTTTTATCAATTTCTGCTATGGAAGGAATAGAAATTTTTTCATCCTTCCTGAGATTCCGTATTTTTGCGATTTCTGAGAGTTCCACCTCAAAAAAATCAAAATATACGATATTGCGAAGTGCTCTGATATCTATTGATGGTTGACAAAGATATTTTAAAATAGCTACTATTTTTTTGAAGATAGGTTCTTTGAATAAATCCTGATTTTCTTTCATTTGAACGAAAATACCATTATCACGAAGAATCTTCGCAAACTCTTCTCCATAGGAATTTCTTCCATAGATGACTCCAATTTCCTGAGGAGATACACCCGACTGAATCAACTCTTTAATCTCACTCAGTACACCAAACATTTCATCTTTTGCATTTGGATACGATTTCAAGATTGGCAATTGATAATCATAATCTTTATTATCGCCAGCTGCAACAAGAACTTTTTCTACTCTTGGATTATGACTGATTAGTTGTCTTGAAGCATCAATAATAGCCTGAGAAGAACGATAATTCTCCTCAAGAACTATTTTCGTAGGTCGATACTTTTTATTAAAATCTCGAATATTATTTGCACTTACTCCTTGAAAACGATAAATACTTTGATCATCGTCTCCAACAACAAAAATATTTGGATTCTTTTTCCCTTTTACTAACAAATCTACGAGTTCATTCTGAACAACTGAAGTATCCTGAAATTCATCTACAAACAAATATTTTATATCATCAGAGACATTTCTTTGGAAAGTATCTTCTTCCTTCAACTTTTCAATGGTCCATAGAATCATATCATCAAAGTCAAAATAATTATGGTCACTAATGTCATTGCTGTATTTTTCAATAATTTCAACTCCAGCAAGTAACTTTTTCATGTTTTCTTGTAATTTTTTTAATGGTTCTTCTTTATAATCTCCAGCTTTCTTATCTTTATACTTTCTAGCATACTTGAATTTACTATACAACTCATCTCCAGGTATAGATAAATCAATCATTTTAAAGTATTCATCTATCTCTTTTTCGAAGTCATCCTTATTTAGATTCTCACGTTTCATTTTTGTAAAAAGGTCTAATAGTTGCTCTTTAAAAGAATAACGTTCTCCAGAGTTTTTATAAAAAGGACTCTCTTCCGTAACATGCTCATCTATAATATCTTTGAGAATTTCATACTTAGCTGCAGTAGTAATTACTTTAGGCTCTTCACCAAATAAATCAGAGTTTTCTAGTATCAATTCGCTACAAAAAGAGTGGATAGTCGATACTCTAACGTTACGTCCTTCTTCCCCAATCAATCCTTCCAAACGATCCAACATTTCAGATGCACCTGCCTCTGTATATGTTAAACAGACAATCTCTTCTGGATTTGTATGATAATTTGTTAAAATATTGGCAACTCGACGAGAAAGAATCTGAGTTTTACCTGTACCAGGGCCAGCAATAACCATCACAGGCCCTTCTACAGTATCAACTGCTCTTTTTTGTTGTGAATTCAACTTTTGATATTCTTGTTCATATATATCCTTAAAATTCTTCATTACCATTTTCTTCTCCTTACTTACTAATCATCGCTTTTAAAATAATTATAACATAGTAATAAATCTATTTGTATTCGTTTACAAATAGAAAGACTATTACATTTTAAAATCACTTCTCCTTGTTTCAATGACTCTTATTGCAGATTTTATAGCATGAAATTCATCAATCAAGTTTCCAATAAGATTGTAATTTTGCCTAGTCAGTCTTCCAGACATTACTTTTTGAGAGATTTCTTGGAATTTATACAAATGACTCTCTACACTTAGCAATATTTCCTTTGCATCCTTTAGGTAATACTTTCTTGCTAAATTTCCAACTTCTTCCTTAAATGAGTCAACATTATACTCATGAATGGTAACCTTATTTCCCTCCATAATGATATCATTTGCTTCATAACAAGTAATAAATTTTTGTTCAATTGTATTACATACAAAGATAACACCATAATCTGAAATATACTTTTTTGCTTCTGGTTGTTGTTCAACGGACGAATCATACACTGTTAAACTGCCAATTTGTCGCCCCACCCATTTAGGAAGTAAATCCGTACTCACCTGGAATCGTTCCTGAGCTCTTTGAACAAAATGCTCCGTCCATGTATACTGTGGTGCATAAGAAAGTCCCATACTCATTCTCCTTCCATTTATTATTGACTTAACACTTCAAAAACTAATTCAACCCCATCAGAATCTATAATCACCTTATCTCCCTTATTAAGACGATTATTGATAATTAACTCTGACAAAGGAGTTTCAATCAGTTTAGTAATACCTCTCCGAATTGGTCTAGCACCATTCTCAGGATCGTAGGTTCTTGTAGCAAGCAATTCTACTGCTTTTTCTGTACACTCAAGTTCATATCCACTTTCCTTAATCATCTCTACTTCTTTTTCAAGTAACAATCTTGTAATTCGAAGAATTGTTGATTCCGAAAAAGGTTTAAAGGTCACAATTTCATCAATACGATTTAAAAGTTCTGGACGGAAAAAATTATGGACTGCTTCCATCGTTTGTTCCCGAATAATCTGTTCACAAATTCCATTCGTTTTAACCATTGTGAATCCAACTCGTTTATCCTTTTTAATTGCATTTAAACCTAAGTTAGAGGTTAAAATAATGATCGTATTTGTAAAATCAACTTTTTGTCCCATACCGTCCGTTAGAATACCGTCATCAAAAACTTGTAACATCAAATCATAGACTTTAGGGTGAGCTTTTTCAATTTCATCAAGTAACACAACTGATTTTGGATTACTTTTAACAGCATTTGTTAAAATTCCACCTTTACCAAATCCTACATAACCTGGGGGAGCGCCTATTAATTTTGAGACCTCATGTTCTTGTTGATATTCTGACATGTCTAGTCGAATGAGGTCATCTACAGATCCGGTTAATTCCTCAGACAAGACTTTTGCTGTTTCTGTCTTACCAACACCGCTAGTACCTAGAAATAAAAAGACTCCAATCGGTCTTTTAGGATTTCTAAACCCTGTTTTAGAACGAATAACAGCTTCCGCTATAGAATTTGTAGCATCTGATTGGTCAATAACTTTCTCAGCCAAAATATTTTTTAAATTTGAAAGACGGAGCAACTCTTGGTTATCTGCGTCTTTTCCAACCTTCATATCTTGATTTTTGACCTTAAGATTAGTTTTATGTTCCACAGCCTTTTTTATATCATCTTTTGTAATTTTAAGATCATAGTGAGTAGAAGTTAAATTATTACGCGCTCCCTGAAATTCACTTAGTTTAAGATTAAGTTTACTTCGTATTTCTTCAACAGCCACCTCGTTGTATTCAATTCCTTGTGCAATTTCCAACTCTTTCTTTAATTCGTCAACTTCATTTTGATAGTCTCTAATTAGAGTAACTTCTTGATTCGCTTCAATACGAACCAGGGCTCCAGCGTTATCAATAATTGTAAAAGCAGAATCTGGAAGTTTTTCCCTTTTGAGATACTTTTTAGCTAATTTAACTGCTAACTCAATTGTGTCATCTTCAAAATTTGCATGATGAAAATTTTCATATGCAGGTGCTATGGTCTCAACAATTTTAATCGTATCTTCGATACTTGGTTCCTCTACAATTACTTTTTCAAAGCGACGTACAAAAGCAGTGTCAGCTGAGACATATGTATTCCACTCTGACGGGGTGGTTGCTCCAATAATTCGAAAATCACCTCTTGCCATTAAAGGTTTTAACAAATCTGTTAGGTGTTTTGCTCTTCCTAGCATATGAACTTCATCAATAAATAAGATAACGTCTTTTTCCCGTTTCATCTCTTCTATGAATCTTTTGATACACTCGCTTGAAAATACTCCAAACGTTGCATTTAAATCATTTAAACTAAACTGAAGTATTTTCTTACCCTTTAGAGATAAAGCTTCATCTCTAGCAATACGCATTGCAATTCCATCAACAATTGCAGACTTTCCTACACCACCATCACCTAATAAAACAACATTATTTTTATCTCTACGTGTGAGAGCAATCTCCACCTTTCGAATTTCATCATCACGTCCAACAATCTCCATTAGCTCCCCATTTCGGGCTTTTAAAGTTATATCTGTTGCTATATCATTTAATAGAGAATAGTCTGGATTTGATAATTTGGAGGAGATATGTGCTGCTCTTCTTTCTTTACTAGCTCTCTCTCTTTCAGCCTTCCCATCAGATAAATCTCGAAATCGAAACCACGAATTCGTAAAGACATCTAATAGGCCATCTTCAGAATAACTACTTCTACCAGTCGACAAATATTGTTTGTAAATCAGTTGATGCGCATTAGTTTCCTGCTCTTGAGAAATTCCTGATAAAAGCCAATAAGAATCGATTACACCATCAGGAGAATTCTGTAGGCGCATCTCTTCAGCAAAATAAAAAATCAACTTCAAATATTCAGAAATAGGAAATTCATCACACTCAGAAAGATAATACGTAGAAGAAGGCTCTTGAATAATTTCTACAGGTGATGAAGTAATCCATTCATGCATCACTCTCCTTTTAGAAGAATCTTTTAACTCGTCGGTTTCAAGAGTACAACGTTGTTCACTTCCAATAAATTTTCCTTTAGAATACTCTTTTAACAACTTACTTTTTGTCAAAGAGTAATATCCTAAAGCATAACCCATCCCCGTATCGCAAATGTCTAATATACAAAATAGAATATCCTGTGTTTCGATCTGATATGTACCCTCTTTACTGGACACCCAGTAAGGAGGGTATTTTCATGCGTTACAGTCATGAGTATAAGTTAGAGTGTATTGAGCTATATAGAAAAGGAATATGGCCTGAAACACCAGAAGGAATAAAAACATCAAACTTTCATCTAATGGTTCGATACTGGGCTCGTATCGAAGAAGAAAATGGACCAGATGCATTAAAGCACTTAGGTAATAACAAAGTGTGGACCCCTGAAGCGAAATATGAATTAGTTGCTAAAGTATTAGCAGGACAATCCAACAAGTCAGTTGCTGTTTCTGCAGGTATAAATAATGGAATGCTATATACCTGGGTTCGCAAATACAAAGAATTAGGTTACAATGGTCTTGTGAATAAAAAGAAAGGTCGCAAGAGTAAGAACCCTGTTATGAAAAAGAAAACGATTAAGCCCAAACCTTTAACTGAATCAGAACGTGAAGAGTTAATCAGACTAAGAGAAGAAATTGCGGCAATGAAAGCGGAGATTGAAGTAGTAAAAAAAAGGATCGCCTTGAGGCAAGAAAGATGGGCTGCGCAACTCAAGGCGAAAAAGCAGCAATCATCAAAGCGCTCAGAGAAGAAGGATACCAATTAAAGCACCTACTAAAAGGTTTAAATATGCCTAAATCAACTTACTACTACGAAATCAGTAAAGTTGATACTGTAGACTTTAGAAATATTAAGCTCACTGAAGAAATCAAGAAAATATTTAGCCAGCATAAAGGTAGATATGGTGTGAGAAGAGTGTATAGAGAGCTCTTAAGACGTGGAAATTCTGTCAATCATAAAAGAGTACAACGTATCATGCATTCACTTGGATTGCAAGGCAAAAGACCTAAAGAAAAGTATCACTCATTCAAGGGTGAAGTAGGTAAAGTAGCACCAAACATAATAGATAGAGACTTTACAGCAACAGCACCACTTCAGAAGTGGACAACTGATGTATCTCAGTTTAACTTTTCATGGGGAAAGTGTTACCTTTCTCCGATAATTGATATGTACACAAATGAAGTTATTTCATATGACTTGTCGATGAGTCCAAACCTAAATCAAATCAAGAGAATGCTAGAGATGGCGTTTAAAAAGTTCAAATCACTTACAGGATTAATATTTCATTCAGATCAAGGATGGCAATATCAACACAACTACTATCGTCAGGAACTAAAAAACAGGGGAATTATCCAATCAATGTCTAGACGTGGCAATTGTATAGATAATTGCATTATGGAAACATTCTTTGGACGTCTAAAGAATGAAATGTACTACAGCTACGAGAAAGAATATGAATCATTTGAGAGCTTTTCAAAAGCACTAGATGAATACATAAGTTATTACAACAATGAAAGAATACAAGGAAAAACAAAATGGATGCCACCTGTAATGTACAGGATAGCATCCATGTGTTCCACTTAGTTCATAACATGTGTCCAGGATTCTGGGTACATATCAATCACCTTATAGTCTTTTTTAATAATCCGATGATTTAATTGTTCCAACGCAAGTTTTAATTGCCTACTGACTTTGTATTTAACAATATTTTTTTCTAGCATGAACTTTCTCCTTTTACAATTTTATTAAGCACCTTTTTGGCATCTTCGTTCAAATACAATACCTCTGAATATTCGTCAAATCCAGAGGACCAAGCAAGGAATTTACCTTCTACCAATTTTTTTAGATCTGATAAAGATAATGAGATCATTTGTCCACCGTAAAAGTTACGGTGATAATCTGACACTTCTTTAAAACTCTCTAACCATTTAATTTCGAAATCCTCTTCAATTCTTTTGCTACCCATCTCTTAACCTCCTTTATAATTCGTAACTTAATTATAAAAAAAGACATGGACAAAATATGTCCATGTCTTTTTATTTTTTATAATTTTTTAACATTTTTTCTAGGGAATTTTGTATACTATCAGCTAAACTTTGAGGATATAATACTGTGATTTCATCTTCTTGTCCCAAAATCCATCTCTTAAGTCCTGGTGTATCCTGAGTTTCAATTTGAACGATCATATCTCCCTTATCACATGAAATAATTTCGTGATTTGGAAATTGATCAAAGACAATTTCCGGGATCCCTGTATAACGTAATTTTACATTAATTTTGTCTCCCTCGAAAGCGTCCACCTTTTGATTTCGTACATCCCCATCACGATACTTCCGTCCATAAGAAATCTCTGGTTTCTTTACATATGATTCACTAAGTCTCTCAATTCTATCAACTCGAAACGTTGTATAATTCTCGTGTTTCAAATGGTAGGCAACCAGATAAAAATAGTGGGCATCATAATAGAGAGAAACAGGAAAAATAATATGGCTTTTGGCATCTTTTAAAGGGGCTTTATATTCTATTTCGAGCATTCGTTCCCTACGAATAGCTTCCGATAATTTCCAAATCGTGTCAATTCTGTCCCTATCATTAGTCAGTGACTTATAGTTAAAACGCTCACTGCTAATAATGGAAATTACCTCTTTTTTTTCTTCAATTGAGAGTAAAGCTAGAAGGCCTTCGAGTAATGAATTAAGTTCTGATTTGTTTAGTGCACGATTCTCCAAAAGGATTTTTGAGATTACTAAAATATCCTTTTTATTAAAGATTGTTTTGCCAATCAAACGGTAAGTATTGTCTAAAGAATCGAATACAATCTCTAAGCCTAAATGAGATTTTTCTTCGAGTGTTCCTTTCAATCTACTTATATCTCTTTGAATTGATTTGGGATCAACACCAAACTCTGTAGATAATCTTGCTTTTGACAGTCTTTCACCTGCTTGTAAACGAAGAAAAATTGTTAGTAGTCGCTCTTGAGAGTTCATCATTATTCACCACTTAACTATCTTTCCACTTTAGTAAGTAACGATTTAATACTATTAAAGTCATTAAGTTTAGTTTTTTTGAATTCTTTAGAATTCTTTCTATTAACTGCTCTAAAATTAGGAACTGAGATAACATTACCATCTGTTATCCCCCCTCCTTGTCGTCCTGTTTGACAATAAAAGAAACCTTTTTCTAGCAAACTTAGAACTAACTCGTTATCAAAACTTTGATTTTTTCCTTTTACTTCTTTAAATATTTTTTCAAACAAGTTTTTCCATGCCGTATCATACTTACGAAGTACAAATATAGGGTTTTGCTCCTTCTCGTTTTCTTTTTTATTTATTAGATATAAATATACTCTTCTTAATATGATATAGATTCCTAATCGTGATAAATCTGAATAATTAATAAACTTGTATCCAATTTCTCCTGATTTTAAAGATGGATTAGATCCAGAAAAAGGATAGATTTCCAAATTACAGAATTGTTTACTAAACTTTTCAACTTGCTCTCTCTTCCCCTCTAGCTCCTTAATATTTGGCACTTTTTTGTCTTGTATTAGCTGATAATAGAAATTTTTTAAAAAA
>OIXV01003438.1_pt1 | contig 11710 bp, 9 predicted proteins | sample 1587771 | NCBI WGS metagenome assembly OIXV01 (sample SAMEA3888893, study PRJEB22519) | human gut metagenome | biome: human gut; feature: human-associated habitat; material: faeces | place: Denmark | collected 2010
ATTTTAACGGGACTTGGTTGTAATTCCCTGTTATCACTTGGTATGGTATAATAGGGAGCACAAATCCCCACGAACTACAGGGATTCGTGGGGATTTCATCTAAAAAAAAATCTTTAATTTGGAAGTTAAATTCTATCGAAAATCTTCTTTTTTCAAAAAACATCCATTAATTCTATCGATTCAGGGGTATCCTCAAATGTTTTTGTTCCCAACATGACTTCCATAGACTCATACTGCTTTTCTGTTAAAACCAGCGCACGTACAGATCCTTTTATAGGCAGATTTTGTTTTAAACGCTGTTTATGCATTGCAACTGCATCCATACCATTGCATATCCTGGAATATACAGACCACTGCACCATATTGTAGCCATCTTTCAACAAAAACTTACGAAATTTCGCGGCATCCTTTTTCTCTTTTGCAGTTACTACCGGCAGATCAAAAAACACTAACATTCTCATAAACTTATTCATAGCTATGTACCTGTAATTGCATCAGTTCCGGCAACTCCAAATCTGATCTTTTTCCCTGCAGAGCACTACTGTAACTTGCCACCAGCATATCAATACAATTACTGATAATGCGTTTTTCCCCTTTCACATCCATATCATAATTTATAATACCAAAAATATCACGTTTTCTTTCTGGCGTAAGATCACTGTCAATTTCTGCTACATCATAATTCTGGGATACATACAGGTCAACTAAGGGACGAAATGGTTCAATCATATCATCAGCCAAATTAAAATTATTCAGTTCACTATGGTGGAACACTCCAATCGAAGGCTCCAATCCATAACAGACAATGGAGCGGGCAATCAGACCTCTTACAATGGCATAACCATAATTTAATGCCGAGTTAATGACATGATCATTGCCCCGTGAAAATCCCAATCCATACAGACTTTTAAAATAAAAAGCTGCTGCTTTCGCCTCCACATGTGTCCGATCACCAGACTGTACTTCTTTGCACATTTTCATTAATTCTTCTGATCCGTCTAAATCAAGATAGGCTAAACACAATGCCTGGTTTCTGATCTTTCGAACCACGATCTGCTGCCAAAGTCTTTTCTGTAAGGGTTTTCCTGCCTCTATCTGATATTTCAGAATTTTAAAATGACGACTGTGCCTTACCATTGGAAGCAGTACTGCATTCGGAAGATGCTTTTCATCACAGACATAGACCGTAATTCCCATATCTGCCATCTTCTGGAGCAAATAAGCAGAGACTGTTACTGTCTGATTTTCTATGATGATACAGTTGATATCCTCCAGTGGAATCTGTCTGAGTATGTCTGTTTCAATATATAACTGCTGATTTTTGATAGACAGTTTTACATGACTGTCTATCTTAATATTTCGAAACCCCATTTATCCTCCATGTTTTTATCAAGAAAAACCCATTCGTTTTTCATTTTTTACTGTAGATATATGCCCTAAAATATCTACCTGACACTTTTCTATTAATTCTAATTTTTGTACCCCAATTCCTCTAAAAGTATATCGGCTATCATGTGCTTTCCCTTCTATTTTCGCTCCAGAAATATCTGCTCCAATATAATATGCATATACTTCTTTCGATTCTCCTAAGCTGCCATCCACATTTTTTATCGGAATGCCTTTTTTACTCTTTATATGCACCAAATCTCTCGAATACAAGCTGAACAAAAAATCTTTATCTTCCATAGTTCGCCACTCACTATATGGCTTATTTGCTGTTGATGCCCTATCCGGCAGCACCTTCTTCACCACATCCGCCGTATACACCGGTACAAAATAATACTTTCCATTCACACGATACACATCGATTCTGACCATACCGCCATTTTCTGCAATTCCATTTCCGGAATCCACAAATACACCCATCGTCTGTTTTTTCTGTATCTTGACTTTCCGTACTACCGGACCTTCTGTACCGTCCGCTTTCGGTTTATGAAAATCCTGTGCAAATGCCTTTTTTGCATCATTTCCATATAACAACAGCTGTTTTTTCAATGCCTCGTATAATAAAAGGTCACTTTGAGGATTATAGTAGCCGTCGATTTCACCATGTTTGTCAAGCTTCAGATCTGTCAAAGCTGTCTTAGTCAATACGATCCCCTCATCCTTAAAATGTCTCGGACTGCGGATGGTATCTGCATGTGCAGCACCTGTCACTTTATGATTTGGCATTCTTGAGACAAAGATCGGACGAAGATTCTCATAAATATACTCTGGATAATCTAATTCTAAGGCAACATCAGAATGGGTATCCAAAAATTCCTTCGGATCATCTCCCATTCTCACATCCAGTTCTGCCCGGAATGTCTCCCATGGTTTTGGAATATGAACACCAAATATCTCATCCCATTCTGCCCGGCTGTAATCTTCCGGTCGAAAGATTTCTCCTGTCTCCGCATCCACAAACTCTGTACCTTTTGAGTAACATCTCTCTCTTACTTTCGTATATCGCGATATTTTCTGGATCATGCCATCCGTACAGCAGGCGATGACAACCGCATCCATCGCATGATGTGTATCCGTCTCACGATTTTTCTGAGGTAATCCCCAGCGTTTTCTTAAGTACGCCGTAATTGCTCCATTTACCGCGCGTACCTGTTTTTTCTTTTCCGGACGGTTTAACGGTGCCATTTCAAGATTCTGACGGATCATATTATAAATAACGGTTGTAATATATTTTGTATCCGTTAAGTTACGCTCTTTAAATTCACTACGCTCTTCCTCTGAAAAATGTTTTTTCAAAAGTTTCTGCTGTTTTTTATAATCCCGTATCGTCGTCTTCACACGAGTTTCAAACTCATTCCAACGCTGCTCATCATTTCCCATGTATTCATAAGGTGTCCTGTTTCCCTTTTGGCGGTTTTCCTGAGAAGTGACAAGTACCTTATTCCGAAAACTGTCATCAAATGTAATACTGTATGGCAAAATATGATCAATATCATACCCCGGTTTAAACAGTTCTTCCAATGGAATAGTCTTACCGGAATACATACAGATTCCCTGCTGTTCCTGCCACAGGCGATATTTTAAAATATCCTGTCCGGTTGGTGATAATTTTCCCAATTCCTGAATCTGCTTTTTCACATCTTCGTTATTCTTCTGGCGTTTTTCCATATCACCTTTTATTTTCCGGCGTTCTTCAAAAGTCTTTGACATTTCTCTTGCAAGCTCAATATTGATTGCCTGCGGACTTCCATATGTACGGATGATCGCATTAATCACTTTGACAGTCTGTGATACAGAACGCTTTACTACCGGATTTGTAATCTCATTGATCGTCTGATTCACCTTTTCTCCTGTTAATAACTTCTGCTTAATCCCCTTAGAATCCGCCTTAAAATCATATCCGGCTTCCTCACATGCTTTATCATAAGTCATGCCTTTTTCCAAAAACGGGATAATATTCCGCATCGCTTTCATCGAAAGATGCTGAAACTTCGTCGGTGTATACGCCAATAACCCTTCCATCTCTATCGGTACAAGTCCCAGCTTAGCCAGCCGCTCCGTACGACTGTCATCATTCTTATAACAGGTCAGGATCATACCAATCTCATCAAACAGATCCCTGACTTCATTTTCTGTCAGATATTTCACCCGTTCTTCCAAACATTTCTTGTAATCATGGTAGTATGGCATCCCAATAAATTTTGCTTTTTCCGTATTTTGATTTTCTTTTTGCTGTTCTTCTTTCGTGGCAGCTTTTTTATAATTTAAATTATAAAAAAGAATATCCTCCGGCAAACCTAACTTCTTGCGAACTGCTGCGTACTTCACTTCCTTCTGTGTGAATAACAGCAAAGTCAGTGCCCGTCGTTCCTCTTCTGTAAAGTTTCTGGTCTCTCCATCCTGGTTAACCAGTTTTGTATGATTTATTTTCTGCAGTGCCACAAAATATTCTGCCGTATAAGTTCCCTTTGCGCCGCGCAGCTCCCCCTGATCTCCAAGAAATGTACATTTTCCAACTCTGTCTGAAAAACCTTCCATCGCATATGGACTTGGCTTTCCATCCGGCTGCATGCCTGGTCCTAAATCAAAAGATCTCTGACTTGTCATGATTTCCAAATATTTTTCTTCTAATTCTTCCGTCGCTTTTTCATTTCCAAGACGTCTCTGGCTGGAGAAAATTTCTTTGACTTCTTCCACAAGCATTGCCCTTAACATGGTGTGCTGATAATTTTCTGCTTTATTGCGTGGGGTGAGAATATATCCCTTTTCTGACCAGGAACATCCGGTTCGAAATGCTTCATCTAAATAAATCATCTCCCCGACCGTACGATATCCCTTTTCCTGCATCCGCTTTTGATTTTCATCCGTCGCTTTTAAAACTGCACCATTTTCCTTTGCAGCCGTCTCCGCCTTTCTGGTTGAACGGAATCCACGATGTTTTGCAATATGAAGCAGCACCTGTGCTAATTCTTCATCCGTCAGTTTCCGGTCTAATGCCTCATAGCGAAGCTGATAAACATCCGGTAACCCTGCCATGTTATATCGTTTCAGAAAGTCATCAATATTTATCAGGCCCTGATTCTCAAAGAGCCATTTGATTCTGTCTAAACGATGTTTTCTTCTTCTAAGCCGCCTTCTTGTCGTTCGTGCAGCTCTCCTTGGTCCCGCCAAAGATTCACCTGTTTTCGGGATTTCTGCTGTATCAAATATCCTTACCCCAAGGTCTACGATACGAACCGGCTCGTCATCACTGTTGTTCTGTAATACCGCCCAGCCGACGGATGCAATACCAATATCCAACCCAATACGATAATCCATTTTTTCGTCCATGTTCCTTCTCCTCTCATCTGAACCGTTCTCTCTCATACCAGCAAACGGGACAACTGTTTTATTCTGCGCGCTTCAACAATGATCCGCATACCGGTCATTGTCATGAATAAACTTCTGTATAAAAGATAATCCCATTCCGAAGAATGGGATTAGAGCTTTTAGGTTTCTTACCTTATTGTAATAACCTAATTATCACTTGGTATGATATAATTCTCTTAGATTATACCCCTGTTTTCGACGATTGTAAATATCTGTTTTTGATTTTTTTCATTTTTCCTTCAAAAATCATGTAAAATTATTATTCCATATCCTGTAAACCATAACCAAATCTTTCTAACACAGACATCAGATTTGCTGTTTTATTATCATAAAATTCACTGTCCGGTTCTGCTTTTTGAATGATCAGTCTCTCATACAGTTCCTCTACCCCGCCTCTGACATAATCATGAAACATGGACTGATAAGCCTGAAATTCTTCCTCCGTCTCCGCACCCCGGAATGCTTTTTTTACTGCTTCCTCAGCCGGCATGCTTTCTTTCGCATCCAGCATGATCATCATCTGCATAATAAAATCTAATTCTTCTTTTGCATTGATGATCTGCTCGGCTAAAATGCTCTTTGTCCCAAACGGCGAGAAATCTTCCTTTGCTTTACGGTCTACGCGAAATCCCACCACTGCTGCCACCATATACAGATCGATCAGTCTCCGGAAACAGGTATGCTCATAGTCACCTTTTACCCACAATTCACCTGCCATCCTGGCATGCTTTCCATGAAATTCAAACTCCTTCTTAAAAAACTCATAATTCCCCATCTTTTGTTTCCCCTTCCGCTACTGGTCAGACTCTACTTTCCGTATGGACGCATATGCCTCGTCGGCCGCTTTCTCAATATGATAGGATGCACCGACATATTCATCGAGTCCTGTGTACTTCCAGTCCTTGTCCAGCATAAAAATAATTACCTGTTCTGATACTTCCGGCAAAACTTTTGCAATCAGACTGATATTTTTATCCCCCAGTTTAGAAAACGGTCCGTCTAAAACAATCGGCAGTGTATCTCCTCCACTTTCCACTCCAAGATGCTCAGCCTTTTTATTTCTGCTGTATTCCATGATTGTAACGATAAATGCAAAATTGCGTGCGATTTTTTCGCCCTCTGACAGATTCTTCTCTTCGCGGAAACCCACATCTGTCGGATATAACATCTGAATCTCATAATTTTCCGTCAACTGTATTCTTTTATCTTTCGCATTGAACATACGCTCAAAATTTTTTTGGATCTGTCCGTTTAATTCCAGAAATGTCTTATTCTTTTTTACCTCAAAATCATTTTTTAATCTTGTATATAATGCTTCTGCCAAATCTACACGCTCTCGCCATTTTTTATTTTCTTCGCTCTTGACCTCCTGGCTCTTCATCTCCGCTTCGATCCGTTCAATCTGCCGCTCAAAGTTTATAATCTGTCCCTGCAGTGTTCCCTTTTCCACCCCTAATTTACTGTTTTCACTCTGATAATATTTCAGCATTTTTCTTTTTTCAGCAAAGTCTGTCTGCCTGTCCATCTGCTGTTCCATCCCGGCTAACTGATTACAGGTTTCCTCGTAAGCCCGGATGCTCTGATCCACATTTTGCGCATCTTCTCTTAAATCATCATAAACAGAATTGCTTTGCCGGTTCCAGCGCTGTCCTGTCCGTTCAAACTCACCCAGCAATGAACCAATATCTGCCGGCGGAAGAAAATTTCTCTGTTCCATCAGACATTCTAATTCCTTAGAATCCGGTAAAATCGGAGTTCCACAGATACATCTGCCTGTTTTTATAATATAGTCAATACTTGCCTGATGCATATGCGGTATGTCACGCCGCTCTCCTGCAACAGATTTTACCATTTTCACAGATGCCTCTATCATCGGTTTCGCAAACAACATATAAGCTTTATCACTGAATAAATTTACCAGACTTTTATATGCAGCAACTCCTCTTTCCGCCTGCGTTCTTCTTACTACTAATAACTGGTTATATTTTGCCTGCAAAATTTCCGTATTCTTATTTTCAAAAAGATACTGCTGCACCTCCTCTATTTTTTCATTATTGTTTTGTATATTGATTTCGATATTTTTTATCTTATCTTTACACTGCTCTATCTCATGTTCCATGCGATTCCGGTCTTTTTCCAGATTATCATACATATTACCAGAACCTGATATCTTTCCTTTGAACTTTTTAATAACGGAATGACTTCCCATATCCTTCAAATGCCAGATTGCAGCCTGATACGCAGATAATCCGGTCAGTGTATGTACAGACTCTTTGATATTTTCACGCACACCGTTAACAGTTACATCATTCCATCTCTCTCCATCAAACAAAAAATAATGTGACAGATTTTTGGGAAATAATTCACGGATTACCTCTTCTATTTTTTCCGTTTCCACAGAAATACCGGCATTTGGATCATCCTTTTCTGATATTTCCAGTGAAACTTTCTTATAAAATTCTTTTGCGATCAACTGTGGATATGCACGCGTATAATGGATTTCACGCTTGATCCGGTATCTTTTTTCATCATCAACAGCAACCAGTTCCACCGTAACATCCGCTTTACTGTTCGCATCCATCATTGTTTAACAGCTGGTAGTCTTCCTGCTGCTTTCCGCGTTCTGTCAATACCGCACCATAAAGCACCCAGCGAAATGCCTGTGCAATTGTTGTCTTGCCAACCGTATTATCTCCCAGCACGACAGTAACATTTCTTTTTTCATCGCAGCTGAACTCGATTACATTCTGCCCCTTATACCTCATAAAATTATTCATTGTAATGCTCTGGAATTTCATGCTATTCTCCCCCTAAGTCTGCTACACTGACATCTTCGCATAATCAACTATGATCTTTGCAAGTTCCTCAGCCATCCTCTGATCTGTTTTTGCCTTGCTCCGCAAATTTTTACGCTCCACATGAAGAACCTCAAAAATCATATTCCGCATTACTTTTTCACTGACCTCTTTCATAAAATACCTCCATCCTGCATTGTTCTTTCGTAAAACAATATCTTTATCTGCACTTTCCAAGCCGTATTTAACTTAATAAAGTACTGATCCGCTCCCTGATATCCCCCTTCAGGAAATCATACCGTTCCCTTAAAATCTGTTTTACCTGATCTTGTGGTATATCCGAATTTGTATAAGCCGTAATATGCAGTTTTGCTTTTGCTTCCGCGTTGATCTTCTGTACATAATCTTTTAAGGATTCATCGGATATTTCCTTATTTGCTTTTTTCGTTATGTACACAAAATTTAAAGGCGAGTTGCAGATATTTTTTTCATCATCACGAAGTTTTTTCGTAGATTCCCCTACCTTTTTTACTGTTCCAAGCGGTATAATATGATGTGCCTCAAATCTTTCTGTTTCATCGGAATATGCACTTAAAATTTTATTTTCGTCAAACATATCCTTATATGTCTTTGACAGCAGATACTGACACATAAACATGCGCATCACTTTTTTCGGGATACGGTCTTCATCCGCCTTTTCCATCAGTAAAAACTTTTCATCCGAAAAATTCTGTGCTTCCAACACATAATTTTTGATATTTGCAATCCAGTCAACATTCTCTTTTCGGCTGGATGCCTGCATTGTCTTTACCATGGTCTGAAGATGCGCGATCATCTTTATATTCTGATCTTTATCATACTCGCCGGAAAATAATGATGACCAATACCACGCTTCTAAAATATCGTGAACAGTTTTATCGTTAAACCACTCATCCTTTAAAAATATAACTGCCACTAAGACAATCATCAAAGAATAATTTATTTCCTGGATATTCCGAATTCCGCATCTGCTCTGAAAGAAAAACATTACCCTGTCTATGGCATCACAAACCTTTTTCGCATTATCATTAATATCCGTTGGTGCTAACATCAGAATCTGCTTCTTCTTTATATAATCTAATTTGAATTTATCCGGTTCAAATAACTTGTTATTGCAATACAGACACAGCACATCTAAAAAAACATCAATATACTTTCCTGCTATGTCATTCTTTTCCTCGTTATAACATCCCGTACTGATGGATGCATTGTATTGATTATTTTGTATTTTTTTCCCAATCAGGGGAACAATCTGATCCGGTAAGACCTGTTTGTCATAACTTTTTTCTTCCTGAATATACCTGACCAGACGACGATAAAAATTATCTGTACTTACTTTTGCAACTCTCGCCATAACCAGATCAAAAGTATTTAAACTGATTCCTCCACGATTTAAATTCTCATAGATATCGATCGCCCTGTCACGCTGTTCCCCCGATACCTCAATCTTATTCAACGCCATATTCTTTACACAGGAATCCAGATAATTTGTCAGACAGACTTTCCACACCATTTGTTTTTCTTGCACTTTTTCACCGAACTTAGAATGATCTTCTTTTATTTCATTACAGTTTTCATCATTTCCAAAAATCTCTGCTATAAAATCATTCTTATTTTCATCCGACAAATCTGTAAAATGCTGTCTGATCTCATCTCCGATTTTACCTGCGATATCAGAGGTGATCGTATTATAGCGCAGCATTATCTGCGCCTTTTTTATATTTTCCGGTGCCACCATCAAATACAGCGGTACTAAATATCCATCCTCATTTGTCAGGCAAAAATCATCCAGACGGGTCGACAAAGACTGCTGTGGATTATACGGCTCTCCATCCTGATTAAAAAATGCGGCACATGTAATAAACGGTAAAATATCCGCTGTCAGAAAATCCGGTTCCGCAGAATCTGATATGGGAAAAGTCAAATTATGGACTCCAAACAGATCTGCCTCTTCTTTACAGTTCTCCCACTTTGGAATTCTTAAAAAAAATCTTCGCTGTAATGCCCGTGAACTCAATTTTGAAAACATTTTACATTTTTCATAAATCACATTTGAAAAAACATTCGTAAGCGCTGTCATACGCTGCTGTCCATCCAGTAGAAATTCGACCTCACCATCCTGGCTTTGATATGTATTTTTTTCTTTCATACCGATTGACTTCGATGCATACTCATCCGGCTTTGATTTCAACAGTAAAATACTCCCTATCGGCATTTTTGCCAGAACTGATGCTACGATCTTTCTCTGTTCTTCATCCTTCCAGACAAATCCTCTCTGAAAATCCGGCAGCAGCATTTTATCCTCTGCAATTTTTCTGACAATCTCTCCAAAATCCAAACGTTGATTTTCCATTTTTCCTTCACCCTTCTGCAATTTCTTCTATCGCATTGATTAATATTTCCAACTCACTCTGCTTTGTAAAACGTCCGATCCCCACCCGGATCACGCCGCCATATTTTTCATCTTTTAAATATTTATGGATCAGCGGTACACATTGATACCCTGTTCTGACCGCTATATGATAATCTTCATCGAGCAGCATCCCCACTTCATCCGCACGGTAACCCTCTATGGAAAAAGAAACAATTCCGGTTCGTTTCATTTCATCCCAAGGCAGATACAGTAAAACTCCGTCTATTCTTTTTAGCTTTTCAATCAGATATTCTGCAAATTTTCTTTCTTGTGAAAGTTGCCTTTCCATGTCACAGCACGCTTCTAAGGCTGCATGTAATCCTGCAATCGCAACTATATTGGGGCTTCCCGGTTCTAAGATTCCCGGCATTTGTCCTGGCATATCAGGGTTTAAGGAATCACTGCCTGTTCCACCCACAAGAAACGGTTTTAAAGAAATATCCCCCTCACTGATAAATCCTCCAACTCCAAACGGACCATAGAGTGTTTTATGCCCCGCAAAAACATAAAAATCGATTCCACTCTCTTTCAATTTTACCGGCACAAGCCCAAGCGCCTGTGAACCATCCACCGCCACAACTGCTCCATATTGTTTTGCTGACTCTGCCACCTCATTGATTGGCAGAATGTAACCTGTCACATTGCTGACATGACTCATAACAACGACTGTTGGATGTTCTCTGGTGAACTGAAACCTGATCTGTGACAAATCTAATTCTAACGACTCCCTGTTTAATGCAAGTTCGATAATTTTAAATCCATATTGTTTCTGGTAATGATACAACACTCTCATCATTGCATTGTGCTCAAAAGGTGAAACATATACGATATCCGTCTGTTTCCATTCGAGTCCCCCTAAAATCACGTTACATGCAAGCGTAGCAGAGGCTGTAAACACAACCTCTGCTACATCATCTGCTCCTGCAAGTTCTTTGATCTGTTTTCTTGTACTCTCAATCAACCCGGATGCCTGCCGCGCCAGCGCATAAGAACCCCTGCCTGCATTGACAGCACCGGTCCGCGCAATTTCATCCATTGCCTGATATACACATTCTGGTTTTGGAAATGTCGTCGCTGCATTATCAAGATAAATTTCTTCCATAACCAATCTCCTCTTCTCTTACTGTAATAATCCCTCTAAAGTCTGCACCAGCACTGCAACCTTCTGATTTGTTTCGAGCGTATTCCCAAAGTCCTCCAATGCCTCTTCTAACATATTCTTTAAGTAAAGGCTCGTTGTATCCGAAATATCCGCATTATAATACTTTTCTATGGCATTTCCATTCTGGTCTGTCAACAGGATACGACTGCTGCCACCTGCATCTTTACCATGTTCCTCAAGTTTTTCAACTTCAGCTTTTACCGCGTGCAATTTCTCCTGAAATTCTACAAAGTTTGTATCATTCCAGTCCTCTAAATATACCCCTGATAAAATATAAGACAACGCTGATACAATTTCTCCCTCATCATTGGTAGAAAGTTTCTCTAAATAATTCAAAAATTCACTCTCTGCCGTTGCCAGTACATGATTTCTTGATGAATAATTCTGTGCCAGATACCATTCGTGTAAACATGCTTTCAGACTCACATTCTGCGTTTTTCCAAATTCGCGCTTTATGTTTCCTGCGCCCTGTTTTTTTAATGTAAT
>OIXV01003440.1_pt1 | contig 11706 bp, 9 predicted proteins | sample 1587771 | NCBI WGS metagenome assembly OIXV01 (sample SAMEA3888893, study PRJEB22519) | human gut metagenome | biome: human gut; feature: human-associated habitat; material: faeces | place: Denmark | collected 2010
CTGAAAAGTCATGATTGGTGAACAAAATAAAAAAGCACCGAGAACAGTGCTTGCTTTTCAAAGCTGGATACGGACAATGCCTTATTTTAACTTGCTATGTTGATTTGAATGCTACCAACAATTTCATTATACCAAAATTTAGAACGGTTACAAGTGGTAGAACACAAAAGTTTACATAGAAATAAAAATATAGGAGCGGATTCTTCCAAGAGTGGACAATCAGAATTTTTGCAGTTTTGATCAGAAATGAGAGGGTGAAGAGTGAATGGCAAAGGATTATACGATAGGATTAGACATTGGAACGAATTCAGTAGGTTGGGCGGTCATCACAGATGAGTATCGCTTGATGGCAAAGAAAATGTCTATCCATGGAAATACCGAGAAGAAAAAGGTGAAAAAGAATTTTTGGGGCGCACGTTTGTTTGACGAAGGGCAAACAGCTGAGGCTAGAAGAAGTAAACGGACAACACGCCGAAGATTGATGCGCAGAAGATACCGTATATTGGAATTGCAAAAAATATTTGCAGAAGAAATCTTGAAAATAGATACCAATTTTTTTGTACGATTGGACGAAAGCTTTTTGAATCCAGAGGACAAACAGTATACTCGTTTTCCGATCTTCCCCACCATGGCAGAAGAAAAATCGTATTATCAAACGTACCCAACAATTTATCACTTGCGTCAGAAATTAGCAGATTCAACGGAAAAAGCAGACATCCGATTGGTGTATCTTGCTTTAGCACATATCATCAAATACCGTGGACATTTTTTATTTGAAGGAGAATTGGATACAGAAAATACTTCTGTGGAAGAAACATTTAAAGACTTTCTTGAGATCTATAATGAACAATTTGAATAAGCCAGTGCTTTCTACGAAGGTATTGCTGCGATTCTGACGGAAAAACTTTCCAAAACTAAAAAATTAGAGAAAATTCTTCAGTACTATCCTACGGAAAAGACAAATGGATGCCTTGCTCAATTCTTAAAATTGATCGTGGGGAATCAAGGAAGTTTCAAACAAGTTTTTGACTTGGATGAAGAGGCTAAAATCCAACTATCGAAAGAAAGTTATGAAGAAGAGCTTGAAAGTCTCTTAGAAAAAAGTGGCGAAGAATTTCGTGATGTATTTCTTCAGGCAAAAAAGGTATATGACGCTATTTTACTTTCAGACATCCTCTCAACGAAAAAACAGAACTCAAAAGCAAAATTATCATTGGGAATGATCGAGCGGTATGACAGCCATAAAAAAGACTTAGAAGAACTAAAACAGTTCGTGAAGGCCAACCTTCCTGAAAAAACAGCAATTTTTTTCAAAGACAGTTCAAAAAACGGTTACGCTGGCTATATTGATGGAAAAACAACGCAAGAGGACTTTTATAAATTTCTCAAAAAAGAATTGAATGGTATCGCAGGTAGCGAGCGTTTCATGGAAAAAGTCGATCAGGAAAATTTTTTATTGAAACAACGAACGACTGCGAATGGTGTCATTCCTCATCAAGTACACTTAACCGAACTCAAGGCAATCATTGAACGCCAAAAGCCATACTACCCGTTTTTAGAAGAAGCACGTGATAAAATGATCCATTTGCTGACTTTCCGCATTCCTTACTATGTAGGTCCTTTGGCACAAGGTGAAGAAAACAGTTCATTTGCGTGGTTGGAAAGAAAAACACCTGAGAAAGTAACGCCATGGAACGCAACAGAAGTGATTGATTACAGTGCTTCAGCAATGAAATTCATCCAACGAATGATCAATTATGATACGTACCTTCCAACAGAAAAAGTGTTGCCTAAACATAGTATACTTTACCAAAAATACACTATATTCAATGAGTTAACCAAGGTAGCCTATAAGGATGAACGAGGGATAAAACACCAATTTTCAAGTAAAGAAAAACGTGAAATATTCAAAGAACTTTTTCAAAAACAACGAAAAGTAACGGTGAAGAAACTACAACAGTTTCTTTCTGCTAACTACAATATTGAAGATGCAGAAATTTTAGGGGTTGATAAAGCATTCAATTCCTCCTATGCGACATACCATGATTTTTTGGATCTAGCAAAACCCAATACAGAAAGAGTAGCAGAGTTGCTAGAACAGCCTGAAATGAACGCAATGTTCGAAGATATCGTGAAGATACTCACTATTTTTGAAGATCGTGAAATGATCCGAACACAGCTGAAAAAATATCAGAGTGTCTTGGGGGATGGATTCTTTAAAAAATTAGTAAAGAAACATTACACTGGTTGGGGACGTTTGTCTGAACGATTGATCAATGGGATCAGAGACAAAAAAACGAATAAAACGATCCTTGATTATCTGATCGATGATGATGATTTTCCTTACAATCGTAATCGCAACTTTATGCAATTGATCAATGATGACAGTCTATCGTTCAAAGAAGAATTAGCAAACGAACTGGCTTTGGCAGGTAATCAGTCATTACTAGAAGTGGTCGAGGCGCTCCCAGGCAGCCCAGCGATCAAAAAAGGTATCTGGCAAACACTTAAGATCGTTGAAGAATTGATTGAAATCATTGGCTACAACCCCAAAAATATCGTAGTTGAGATGGCTCGGGAGAACCAACGAACGAATCGTTCAAAACCACGCTTGAAAGCATTGGAAGAAGCATTAAAAAGCTTTGATAGCCCTCTATTAAAAGAGCAACCCGTAGACAATCAGGCACTTCAAAAAGACCGTTTATATCTTTACTATTTGCAAAACGGTAAAGATATGTATACAGGAGAAGCCTTAGATATTGATCGACTTTCGGAATACGATATCGATCACATCGTTCCAAGAAGCTTTATCGTGGATAACTCGATCGATAATAAAGTATTGGTATCCTCTAAAGAAAATCGCTTGAAAATGGATGATGTTCCAGGTGAAAAAGTCGTTATTCGCATGAGAAGGTACTGGGAAAAATTATTGAGAGCCAATTTGATCAGTGAAAGAAAATTCGCTTATTTGACTAAACTTGAGTTGACACCTGAAGACAAGGCGCGATTTATTCAACGGCAATTAGTGGAAACGAGACAGATCACTAAGCATGTTGCTGCTATTTTGGATCAATACTTCAATCAACCAGAAGAAAGCAAGGATAAAGGTATTCGGATCATCACCTTGAAATCATCCTTAGTCAGTCAGTTTCGAAAAACTTTTGGCATCCATAAAGTGCGAGAAATCAACAACCATCACCATGCACACGATGCATATTTGAATGGGGTAGTAGCAATTGCGTTACTCAAAAAATATCCAAAACTTGAACCTGAATTTGTGTATGGAAATTATACTAAATTCAATTTGGCAACAGAAAATAAAGCAACAGCGAAAAAAGAATTTTACTCGAATATTCTAAGATTCTTTGAAAAAGAAGAATACTCTTATGATGAAAATGGTGAGATTTTCTGGGATAAAGCAAGACATATTCCGCAGATCAAAAAGGTCATCAGCTCACATCAAGTCAATATCGTCAAAAAAGTCGAAGTACAAACAGGTGGTTTTTACAAAGAAACGGTAAATCCGAAAGGAAAACCAGATAAACTGATTCAAAGGAAAAATGGCTGGGATGTTTCGAAATATGGTGGATTTGGCAGTCCAGTGGTGGCTTATGCCGTTGCGTTTATTTACGAAAAAGGAAAGGCACGTAAAAAAGCAAAAGCAATCGAAGGAATCACTATTATGGAGCAGTCCTTATTCGAACAAGACCCAATTGGCTTTTTAAGTAACAAAGGATACTCGAATGTTACCAAATTTATCAAATTGCCCAAGTATACATTATATGAATTAGAAAATGGACGGCGAAGAATGGTTGCTAGTCACAAGGAAGCACAAAAAGCCAATTCATTTATTTTACCGGAAAAATTGGTGACATTGCTTTACCATGCCCAACACTATGATGAAATCGCCCATAAAGAAAGTTTTGACTATGTAAACGATCATCTCTCTGAATTTCGTGAGATCCTAGATCAGGTAATCGATTTTTCGAACAGATATACGATAGCCGCTAAAAATACAGAAAAAATCGCTGAATTATTTGAGCAAAACCAAGAATCAACTGCCCAAAATCTAGCGCAATCCTTTATCAATCTCATGCAGTTAAATGCGATGGGTGCTCCTGCAGATTTCAAGTTTTTTGATGTGATCATTCCGAGAAAACGTTATACGAGTTTAACAGAAATATGGGAATCAACGATTGTCTATCAATCAATTACTGGACTACGAGAAACTAGGACAAGGATGGCGACTCTATGGGATGGCGAACAGTAATCATCAATACGCATTCGAAGTTGACCTATACGAACAATCATTTGATTTTTAAAACTGCGCAAAAGATCGAGAAGATCCATCTTTCGGAAATCGACATTTTAGTGTTAGAAACAACCGATATCACATTGACGACGATGTTGGTGAAACGCCTGATGGATGAAAAAATCTTAGTGATTTTCTGTGATGATAAACGACTACCAACGGCGAAACTGCTGCCATTTTATGGAAGACATGACAGCAGTTTGCAACTGCCAAAGCAAATTCAATGGACGCCAGAGCTAAAAGGAACTGTTTGGACAGACATCATTGCGCAAAAGATCCAAAATCAGTATAACCTTTTGCAAGCAAATGGCTTTCATGAAAAAGCGGAAGCTTTATCAACTTTAAAAAATGGGTTAGAAATATTTGATTCCACAAATCGGGAAGGACATTCAGCGAGAATCTATTTTCAAACATTGTTTGGTACTAAGTTTTCGCGGGAGTCCGCTACAGAATTAAATGCTAGCTTAAACTACGGCTATACTCTACTAATGAGCCTATTTGCAAGGGAAATCGTTAAGAATGGATGTATGACACAATTTGGCTTGAAGCATGCCAATCAGTTCAATGATTTTAATCTCGCAAGTGATTTGATGGAACCGTTTCGCCCTTTAGTGGATCAAATCGTATTTGCGTATCGAGAAAAAGAATTTCCGATTATCAAAAGAAGATTGTTTGATTTGTTCTCGGAAAAGTATCTGTATGGTAAGAAAGAAATGTTTTTGACCAACATCGTGGCTGATTATACTAACAAGGTAGTTAAGGTGTTAAACAATGATCTGAAAGGAGTTCCTCAATTTAGGATATGAGCTATCGCTATATGAGAATGATATTGATGTTTGACATGCCCACTGATACCAGTGACGACCGTAAAGCTTATCGAAGGTTTAGAAAATTTTTGTTAAGTGAAGGGTTTATTATGCACCAGTTCTCTGTATACAGTAAGTTGTTGCTGAATGATACTGCGAACAAAGCAATGTTGGGACGATTAAGAACCAATAATCCTAAAAAGGGATTGATCACGTTATTGACGGTTACGGAAAAACAATTTGCACGAATGGTTTATTTGAATGGCGTGAGGGATGTTAGTACAGCTAATTCTGATCAGCGTGTGGTGTTTCTTGGGGAGGATGCAGATGATGAATCTTAATTTTCCAATACTGGATCAACCAGTAAAAATTGAAAAAGGCACATTCTTCGTTATTGAAGATGTAGCAGTATTTGCCAATCTCACTAAATGTCTTTATAGATATGAAGAAGGAGAGTTGAAATTATTCAACGACCAGTATCAAAAATTGAAAGCAACAGAAATAATGGTCGTGACGGATATTTTAGGATTCGATGTAAATTCAGCACCAGTTTTAAAATTGATCTATGCAGATCTGGAGCAACAGTTGAATGAAAAAGTTGAAGTAAAATCAATGATCGACAAATTGACCACTACGATCAGCGAATTGATCGACTACGAGCTATTGGATCATGAATTGGATTTGGAAAGTGATGAAATCACGGTATTAGAGCTGTTTAAAGCACTTGGTGTAAAAATTGAAACGCACAGTGATACCATCTTTGAGAAAATGTTGGAGATATTGCAAGTATACAAATATCTCTCTAAAAAGAAATTACTAGTTTTCGTCAATACATGCGCTTATTTTACTTTAAAGGAGCTATTGGAGATACAAAATTACATCTCTTTGTATAACATGGATGTTTTATTTCTTGAACCACGTAAAATTGAGGGATTCCCTCAAAGAGTTTTAGATAAAGACTATTTTTTGACATAAAAACTATGCTAAAATGAACTTAAGAACGAATGACTTGAAGCAGTCATTCAGCATTCAAGACGAAAGTTTTGCTATGGACGAGTAGTTCGGTGATAAATCACGTAGAAAAATTTTTTTCTACGAGGTTTTAGAGCTATGTTGTTTTGAATGCTTCCAAAACACCATCATAAATATCAGTATAAATATCACGGTTTTAGAGCTATGTTGTTTTGAATGCTTCCAAAACTGGCAAATCCATCTCCATGGGGAACAATTAGTTTTAGAGCTATGTTGTTTTGAATGCTTCCAAAACGATCGGGGATAGGTTCATGGCAGAAGTAAAGTTTTAGAGCTATGTTGTTTTGAATGCTTCCAAAACTGAGAGTGAAGAAGAAGTAGTGAGAAATTCGTTTTAGAGCTATGTTGTTTTGAATGCTTCCAAAACAGGAATCTTAAGTCTGAAGCTAGGTGAAGTGTTTTAGAGCTATGTTGTTTTGAATGCTTCCAAAACACAATGCCAATTGATTGATCGTGTCATGTAGTTTTAGAGCTATGTTGTTTTGAATGCTTCCAAAACACGAGATTCAAAATGAGTTTAGCGTGTATGGTTTTAGAGCTATGTTGTTTTGAATGTTTCCAAGTCATCAACTGTTTTTGAGTAGTGTTATTTGAAAATACGATATACGAGTGGTAGAGACTAGAATGCTTTCTTCTGGTTTCTATTTTTTTATATAAATCGGGAATGATTTTGTTAAAATTATAAAAAAATCAATGAAAATAAAACGTGTTATTTGCAAATTTTAGTTATTTAATGGTAGGATTATCGGAAAAAGTATTCCATTAAGGGAGGTCTATTTATGGGATTGAATGAATTTATTTTAGGATTGAACAACTTAGAAAAAATCACTCGGGCTCCTGGTTTCTTTAAATTCACCGAGCATACGGTAGCGGCACACTCGTATCGAGTGGCTTCGATTGCTCAAGTTTTAGGGGATATCGAAGAAGTAAATGGTCAAAAGATCGACTGGAAACTGCTCTATGAAAAGGCACTGAACCATGATTATACCGAGCGCTTCATTGGTGACATCAAAACTCCAGTAAAATATGCAAGTAAAGAGTTGCGGGGGATGTTGCAAACGGTAGAAGAGAAAATGACGGACGAGTTTATTAATCAGGAAATTCCAGAAGAATTTCAGGAAACGTATCGTAAACGTCTTTTTGAAGGAAAAGATGACACGGTTGAGGGAGAGTTACTAGCAATCTCTGATAAAGTCGATTTATTGTATGAATCTTTTGAAGAAATCATCAAAAACAATCCGGAAAAAGTCTATAAAGAAATGTTTATCGAAGCGGTCACGACGATCAAGTCATTCGAGCATCGTCCTTCTGTAAAGTATTTCTTCAATGAGATCTTCCCAGAATTACTGAACCAAGAATTCTATGGAAAAGAAGAATTTTTAGCAACAGTTTCGACTATTGTCAAGAAAACCAACAAATAAAACGAAAAAGAAAGCTCTGGAGGTATGGATTTGAAGAAAAATATGGATGTTGAATGGGGCTACTCGGGAGATAGAGGACCTGAACACTGGGCTGAGTTATGTGATTGGTTTGCCAAAGGAGCAGCTTTTTCTTTGCAGTCACCTATTCAATTAACTACATGTGAGGAAACAGGCGAGTCAAGTGAAACATTATCTTTCCACTATGAAAGGCAACGATTCACGGACAAAGAATTTAAAAATACGATTCATTTAGTTCCTTACGATCAACTTAGTTACGTTGAATTTAAAGGTCAAAAATTTTATTTGACTGATATCCACTTCCATATGCCTTCTGAGCATTTGATCAATGGAAAACAGGAAGATATTGAGTTCCACTTTGTGCATATGAATGCCAAAAAAGAAAATTTGGTCGTAGGAGTCATGTATCATTTAGCAACTGGAGAAGGTTGGTTATATGATCGCGAGAATGGTGATTCTTGGGACGTGGAGAAACACGAACATTGGACGAACCCAATCGTCTTATTCCCAGAGCAAAAGAGCCATTATCATTATGTCGGGTCGTTAACCACACCGCCGACTAGCGGTCCTATACAGTGGTTTGTAATGGACCAGATCCAAAAATTGAATAAGGACTTTTTGATTCCTTTTAAAGGGCAATATGCACAACCAAATAATCGACCGATCCAACCGCTGAAAAACCGAGAAATCAACTATTACACGGAGGCAAATCAGTGAATTTTCAACAATTGAAATATGTGGTTGCTGTGGCAAACAATGGAAGTTTTAGAGAAGCGGCTAAAAAACTATATGTTGCACAACCTAGTTTGTCGGCAGGCATCAAGGAACTTGAAACAGAGCTTGGGATCACTCTTTTTACCCGAACCAATCGAGGCGCCTTTTTAACCGAAGAAGGCCAAGAGTTTTTAAAACGAGCAGAACGAATCTTAGTGCAACTGGAATCGTTAGAAGGGTATTATCTTGCGAATGAAAAGCGGGACAGTTTTTCTATTGCCTCACAACACTATGATTTTTTAGGTCCTTTGACAGCAAAGCTGATTACTTCATTCAAACAAGAAATCAAACAATTTCGGATCATTGAAACGACTACTGCAAAAGTGATAGAAGAAGTCAAAGAGCAACATAGTGAAATCGGCATCCTTTATATGAATGAACACAATCGTTCAGGGATCAAAAGATACTTGGAACAAGGAGAATTGGTGACACAGGCTTTAGGGACTTTCAAGACACATATCTTTTTACGTCAAGAACATCCACTGAGCCAAAAAAAGGAGATAGCCAAAGAGGAGCTATTTCCATATCCCCAAGTGAGATTTACTCAAGATGGCAGTAATTTTCCTTATTTTTATGAGGATTTGATCGAGATTCCTGACCAAGAAACGGTGATCTATACGAGTGATCGTGGTACATTGATGAATATCGTTCTGGAAACAGATGCTTATGCTTCTGGCTCTGGAATCGTGATCGGCGAGATGAAAGAATACCTTCGATTGATCCCACTAGCAGATAGTCAAGAAAATGAGTTGGTGATCATTTACTCCGTGAAACGACCATTAAGTAAAATCGCTCAACGGTTCATCCACCATCTCACACAGCTAATCAAACAGGGAGAACATCATTAGAAACAATTGGAATGATTGCTTGTAAAAGCTATTGTTCCAATTGTTTTTTGTTATTTGTCAATGAGAAACGATGAGTTTTATAAAATAAAATCTAGGACAGAGGGACTAAACATCAATCTCGGATTTTTTGTACGTTTTGAAAGCTACCTGTTATACGGGGGTACGGAAAGTTTCCAGTGAGGCATAAAAATTGAAAGGCATTTGAGGAGGTACTTGCACCTTCTCAAATGCCTTTCTGCTTTCCAATAACTAGATATATCAAACTTGGCAAGTATTTAAAGAACGCTATGTTCTTGATCTAACTTGATATTTATACTGCGGAATCTTTTTTGATATGTTTACGGTCGGCTAAAACATTGATCAACAATGCGGCTATCATTAGCGCTACCGAAACATAGTAGACTAAATGTAAGCCACTATATAAGATATGCCGTAATGTAGGTAATAGTTTAGCCGGTATACCTGCTGCTGTCTGCGGATTAACAATGCGGCTCATCATATCACTAGTCACACCACGATCATGGTACTGCTGTACGCCACTAGCTAAATGTAAGTTAATGATAATGCCGTAAACTGAAACCATTAACGTTTGACCCAATGTTCGACAAAGTGTATTAAAAGAGGAAGCTACACCAATTTTATCTTTAGTGACAGAATTTTGTGAAACAACGGTGGTAGTCGTAATGACCATACCGAAGCCAATACCAATGAAAGCAGCAATCACTAAGAATTGAATGAAATGAGTTGTTTCCGGTACAATTGCTAACATAAAACTACCAATCACTAATATTAGCAAACTCCAAAATAAGATCAAGCGTGGTTGGTATTTAACCAATAGACTGCCAGCAAAAAGCGAAGCGATTACCCACATTATTGAACTTGGTGTAAGTACGAAACCAGCCATTGAAGCCGGCAAACCTAAAATTCCTTGCATCCACATAGGCATGTAGACATTAAAGCCCATCAGAAAGCCACTAACGAGAGCTGCCACTATATTTTGGACATTGAAAGTCTTATTTTTAAATAAATCCAATGAAATAATCGGATCGACCGCTCGTTTTTCAGTACGAATAAATAGCCAGAAACACAATACTGCTATAATAAATAGACTAACCAACAATAACGTAATGCCTTTTTCCATAATTTGAATAGCACACATAATCGTCAAAAGTGTCAACATCAACCAAATACTACCCCAATAATCAATTGGTGTACGGCTAGTTTTACGCTCTTCATCTAAGAATTGCCAAATTAACCAGATTGTTACTAAACCAATTGGTACATTTAGGAAAAATATCCAGTGCCAACTTAATTTTTCAACAATGAAACCACCTAATAATGGTGCTACCACTGAAGCAATCCCCCAGGCTGAGCTATTAAATCCTAAAACTTTAGCTCGCCGTTCTAGCGGATAAATATCGGCAATGATAGTGTAGGAAACCGGCATAATTGCGCCAGCACCAATCCCTTGTAATGCACGGAAAATAATTAAGGCCGCTATATTCTGTGCTAACCCACATAGAGCAGAACCAATAATAAAAATAGATAAACCAATAATAAAAATTGGTTTGCGACCAACTCGATCAGCTAACTTACCATAAATCGGGGTTAACATCGCGCTAGTCAATAAGTAAATTGAAATAATCCAGCTCATCATGTTCAAACCATGCAAATCACCAACAATGGTTGGTATTGCCGTTGAAACAATAGTGCCTTCGATCGCGGACATAAAAGTCGCAATAAAAATAGCAATGGTCACGATCATAACGTTTGTTTTGTTTTTATGCATAATATTTCTCCTCTTTTTACCACAAAGTCAATTCTTGGGAACTTAGAAACTATAACTCGTTAATTTAAAATTGTCAATTAAAGTGACAATAATGTTCCTTTTGACGACATATTATTAAGTGCATGATAATCTTATTAGTAGTCAGCAGATACAGAGGAGTTTGAAATCTTCTAGGACTTAAATACTGTAATTTCTCTTGTCAACAAATATGACAATGGTGTATTTTTTCTTGACATGCATGTTGAATGTGTGACACTATTAATAATAGTAAGTAGATATGGAGGAATTTTAAAATGGGTTTGCAAGCTAAACTTGGTATTGATGTTGATAAATTAATCTTGGGTATCAGTGAAGTTCGTCAGATGAGCGATGTTTCTTTGCGGCAACTGCGCTATTGGGAGAAACGTGGCTACATTAGTTCTTTACCAGAAAAAGAAGGCGCCAGTCGGCAGTATAGTTTAAAAACAACTATCCAGATTATGGGGATTAAACATTTTCTTGATGAAGGCTATACCTTAGCAACGGCAGTGGCTAAAGTGACTGAGTTTGGTGAACGTCATGAATTAATCCACCAATTTTTGAGCCAACGACTTGAAGACATCATTGAATTAGATGGTGAGATGGCAATAGACTTCGGCGATTTTGACGCAGATCAACGGATTTATGGTGTGTTGCATAATGGTCAAGCTGAATTTAAATTAAAAGC
>OIXV01003447.1_pt1 | contig 11680 bp, 10 predicted proteins | sample 1587771 | NCBI WGS metagenome assembly OIXV01 (sample SAMEA3888893, study PRJEB22519) | human gut metagenome | biome: human gut; feature: human-associated habitat; material: faeces | place: Denmark | collected 2010
ATATTAGGATAGGTTGGTTATAAGATTATTTCTATTTAAAAATGTGATTTTGAATAGAATGAGTCTTAAGCTTAAGCTAGATAATTTTTAGAAACTTGAGTAATTCTCCGGTAGTTTTTCACTGAGGTTCTTTCAATTTTGCCAATAGCTGGATTTTTCTTAATTTTGAAAAAGTAAGAAAAATGATGAAAGCGTTTGAAATTGCGAAAAAAAAACAGTATAATAAAAGAAAGAAAAAATAGAGGAGAGACTCTTATGGCAGTAAAAGATTTTATGACACGCAAAGTCGTTTATATTAGTCCTGATACGACGGTTGCTCACGCAGCAGATATTATGCGAGAGCAAGGTTTGCACCGATTGCCAGTTATTGAAAATGATAAATTGGTTGGTCTTGTGACGGAAGGGACAATTGCTGAAGCCAGCCCATCTAAAGCAACTAGTCTATCCATTTATGAGATGAACTACCTCCTCAACAAAACAAAGATTAAGGATGTCATGATTCGAAAGGTCATCACGGTATCCCAATATGCCAGTCTAGAAGATGCGATTTACCTAATGTTGAAAAATAAAGTTGGCATTCTTCCAGTCGTAGACAATGAGCAAGTTTATGGAGTGATAACGGATCGAGATATCTTTAAAGCCTTTTTAGAAGTATCTGGTTATGGAGAAGAAGGAGTTCGAGCGCGCTTTGTTACTGAAGATGAAGTCGGTGTTTTGGAACATATTATTCGCTTATTGGTGGAAGAAAACTTGAACATTTCAAATACAGTTAATATACCGAGAAAAGATGGTAAAGTTGTCATTGAAGTTCAAATTGATGGCAAGGTGGATTTAGAAGCGCTCAAGAAAAAATTTGAAGACAATCAGATTCATGTGGACAGCATCGTGCATACAGAAGCGAAAGCCTTATAAAATATACAAAAGGACTGGGAATCAGGTTCCCGGTCCTTTTGTATATTTTAGATTTACTCATCTTAACGTCTTAAAATTTTCTTTATGAGCTGAATGATTTTAAATTTAAGAGGGTTAGGATAATAACGGAAAGTTCCCATTTTTCGAACGATGAAGCCGTTGAAGTTCTGTTTGAAGCGCAGAACACCGTCAGAACCGTCGAAAATTCCCATAATACCGAGGAAATTATAAAATGGAATGCCTCTCTTGATGCTTTCAGTCATAACGTATTCCTGCAGCAGGGCAGGAGCGTAGAATTTATTAAACTCAGGATAGGAGCCGCTGAAAAGATAGGTTGCTTCCTGAGGAGTATAGATAAAGAGGCTGGCAGCCAGGATCTGGTCTTGGTCGCCGTATTTGTCAATCAGATCTTGAGCCTCTGCTTTGCGGGTTTCAAAGCTATCAAACTGGCTGGAAAGCTCTCGCAGCTGATTTTGCTTCTTTTCAGATTGAGGATTCTTTTCCAAGTCCGCCTGCAGTTTCTGAATTTTCTGGCCCAGTTTCTCTTGATCTTTTTGTAAGTTCTGAAGATAGTCCTTGAAGTTGAGACTAGCTGTCATGAAGTCCGCCTGCTGTCCAAAGCTATCATAAAAATCTTGATAGTAGTCTAGTGGCTTGTCATCATATTCCCGCCGGTCAGAAGTGGCAGCTGTGATGGCTTTGAAAATGCTGAGTTGGTCTCGTTCCAGCCTTTTTAGCTTGATACCAAAGGTATTCGCCTTTTTGACGGTCGCCTTGCCGTTTTTACTGAAGGACTTGAGCAAGTCTTTCTCCGTCAGACCAGCTAGGTCTTTGACATAATGCCAATCAGGCTCCCCGCCTGGATAGCCTGTCTGCAGGCCGTCAAAGTCAAAGCCCAAATCAGTCAGTTGCTGGATAAGCTCGACTTTTTCATCAGATGTGGGTTGGCCATTGCTGTCAAAGGTCTGATAAGTCTCGTAGGGCTTGATGATGAGCTCTAGGGCACCTTCTTTTTTAGCATAGGCCTGCAAATCTTGAGAGAAAGGAGTCAGGTATTGAGCATCGGTAGAGACAGGACCGCAGTTGATTTCCATATGAAGTCCGCCAGTCATAGGCATGCTGTAGAGGACAGCTGACACCACTACCTGTCCCTGTGGGTCAGTGTAGCCGACATACTGGGTATTGAAGCCCCGCTTGCTCAGCAGCTCTGCCATTTCCACGGTCTGCATAAAGGAGCGTTGGGAGCCAGCTGAGGTATGCTGGATGAATTCTTCTTGACTGAGAAGTTTAAAGGTCATAGGCTTCCTTTCTTTTAATGCTTGCTACGCAGTTTCTTTCTGATAGTGTAGGCCAGATTGGAGAGGTGGTAAAGAGGATTGGTTGGCAGGTTAAACTCACCAGCAAATTCCTCAATGGTCGGATTGAACTTGGATTTAAAGCTGTAGAGACCACCCTTGAGGTCGTTTTCGATTCCACCCATATTTTGCCAATCAGCTCCGCGCTCAAAAGCATGTTTGGCGGTTTCGTACCAAGTGATGATGGCAGGCTGATAACGACGATATTCCTCGTCCATTCCGGCATAGATATTTTCAGAGGTCTTGCCGTATTCTAAGACCAGTGTACCAGATAGGGGAACGACAGCAGCTCCTTGGCTGATTTTATCCTGCAGAAAGTCGATCTCTTCTTGGAGGCGTTTCTGTTCTTGCTGGTTATTCTCAATCTTGCCAGGCTTGGTTTTCTCGGTAAATTTCTCCGCTTCTTTAAGTGTCTTGGTCAGCTGAGTCTGCAAGTCTTCCAAGCGTGCCTTTAGATCAATACTGGACAAGGTGATGTAGGAGTGGTTAGGATAAGTATCCAAGAGTTTTTGGTAATAGTTTTTGCCACGCAGGTGGATATTTTTTCTATTTTCCGTTTTCTTCATCAGAGCTGAAAAGTCATCCAGTAATTCAGCTCCACCAAATTGGATTTGGATGCCTTTGTTTCGAGCTGTACGAATAGCCTGACGAGTACTCTTAGAAAGCAACTCCTCGCTGAAATCTTCTTTATGGATATTGGCCTGCAAGCGAGGCTGGATGGTTTCGTCCAGAGACTCAGTCCGTCCGACCCAGACGGCTCCAGCTTGCTGCAGCTCTTGAATCAGCTTAGCCGTCTCTGTCTTGTCTTGTAATTCGCCTCCCATCTTGTTTTCTGCCAGAAAGAGGCTAGGGTCAAACTTGACAAAGAGCGCTTTTTTCTCCTTGGCAAATTTCTTGAGAGACGCCAAAACAAAGGTCAGTAGCTCCTTGTCACTATAGTCCATGATGGGACCGCGCGGGATATAAAGCATGGACATCCCCAAGGGCAGTGGTTTAATCAGGACACTAGCTGCAGCAACCAAGTGGTCGTCTTTATAGAAGCCCAAGCGTGCATTGGCCCAGTTGTCCTTAATCTGAGCCCAGGCTGAACTCTGCAAAAGATTGGCCTGCGGATGAGCCGTGACAAAATCGTCGTGTTCCTGAGCTGAAATTCCAATTTTGTAGCTAAACATTATTTTAAAACCCACTCTCTAATGGCGTATGCTACGCCTGATTCGTCGTTTGATTTGGTGATGTATTTGGCGATTTTCTTGAGTTCTTCCTTGCCGTTTTCCATGACAACAGGAGAGCCAACCGCTTCTAGCATGGCGCGGTCGTTTTCTTCATCACCGATAGCCATAGTCTGCTCCTTGCTTAAGCCAAGTTTTTCAGCCAGATGCAGGATAGCAGCCCCTTTATTGACAGTCTTTTTGACAATTTCCAGATAGAAAGGAGCTGACTTAACCAGTGTATATTTTTCGGCTAATTCCGGTGGTAGCTTAGCAATGGCTGCATCCAGAATTTCTGGCTCATCAATATACATACATTTGACGATTTCTTTATCAGCCATTTCTTCAGGCGTACGATAGAAGATCGGCATGCTGACCAGATTGGACTCGTAAATAGTGTATTTGCCGATGTTGCGATTGGCTGTATAAATGCCGTCCTTGGTGATGGCATGCATGTGGACACCTAATTTTCGCCCAAGCAGTTCGATATCCAGATAGTCGTCATAGTTCAGTGTTTCTTTGATTAATTCTTGACCTGTAACAGTATCCTGCACCAGTCCGCCGTTGAAGGTAACGACATAGTTATCTGGCTGATTAAGCTCTAGTTCCTCGAGGAGTTTTTGAACGCCAGCAATAGGACGACCGGTTGCAATGACAATTTTGACTCCAGCAGCTTTGGCATCCTGGATAGCAGAAAAGACTTCTGGTGTGATTTCTTTTTTGCTGTTTAACAAGGTGCCATCAATATCGATGGCGACTAGTTTAATGGACATCTTATTCTCCGTAAATAAAAGTATCGTTTTTCATATAGCTTAGAAAAGCTTGGCTTTTTTCATTGAACAAACCAGCATCTGTCAACATTTCTTTAGGAAAATAGAAACGGTTGTCCCCTTGACGTGTACCCGTTAAGGATTGGACAATTGGGGAAAGGCTAGACAGTTCAGCTAAACTACCGTCTTTTTGAATGATTTCAATCTGAGTACGTGGCTTTTCAACATCTGGACGATAAAAATCATAAGGAAGGTCAAAATTACGGTGAATAGCGGTGTAATAATCAGGTTCAAAACCAACTTGTTTGACAAGCTGGCGTAGGACATCCAGATGTTTTTCATTTTCCTCAGAGAAAATCATAGACTTGAAAACTTTTCGGTTGACATATCGCTGAGCAAGGTCAGATAAGATGGTGTCAGGACTGGTCATCCAGCTTTGGAAGTAGGTGTTCATGACTCCATCGTCCAAAGCTAAATAGTCTTGCAAACTAAATCTTTTTTCAAAGAAAGGTAGTAAATTTGGCGAAGTCAATTTGAAGAAATCCTTCTGATCTTCGTAAAGGAATTTGGCTCTTTTTAGTAAGTTTTGCAACAAAACTTCCATTGCTCGACTAGCTGGGTGGAAATAAACTTGCATGTACATCTGATAACGACTGACCACATAGTCTTCCACGGCATGCATCCCATTACGTTGGAAGGCAATTCCGTTTTCAACTGGTCGTATGACCCGTAGAATTCTGGTCAAGTCAAATTGACCATAGGAAGCACCAGTATAAAAGGAGTCCCGTAAGAGATAGTCCATCCGGTCCACATCAATCTGACTGGAAATCAGCTGAACCACTTGCTTGTTAGGATAGGTGTGGTTGATGACACTGGCTACTTTTTCAGGAAAATCTGGTGAAACCTGAGTCAAAACCCGATTAATCTCGGTTTCAGGACTTGTGATAATCTGCCGTGTGATTTCTTCATGATCGGTATCAAATAAACGCTCAAAACTATGAGAGTATGCTCCGTGTCCTACATCGTGCAGGAGGGCGGTGACCATTACCAAAAGAGACTCGTGATTGTCCCAGGTTTGAAGATATTTCTCATCAAAGATTTTGGTAATCCGTCGAGCGATTTCATAGGCCCCCAGACAATGCGAAAAACGGCTATGCTCACCACCATGGAAAGTGTAACCAGATGTTCCCAGTTGCTTGATGCGGCGTAGTCGTTGAAATTCTTTAGTATTAATTAGGTCGTAGATAACTTGGTGGTCCACATGGATATAGGTGTGAACTGGATCACGAAATACTTTTTCAATCATGCTTCTATTATAACACAAATGGCTTTGTAGAGAGTAGAAGAAGAAAAAACCGATAAAATTTGTTAAAATAGAAAGGAAAAAGACTAGATTGAGAGATAAAACTTATGAAGATTCGGATGAAAAACCAGATTCAATTAGATGGTCAGACAGAATTAATTGATCAAATTTATGATGCAGAATGGACTCAAAAAGGATCTTATCATTACTTACTGTTTAAAAACGAGGAAGACGAGAAAGTGGTGCTTAAATTTCATGATACGGAATTGACCATGACCCGCTTTTCTAATCCTAAAACTCTGATGCGGTTCATCAAAGATGACAGAGCCTTGGTTGGGGTGCCTACTCCTATGGGGATACAGACCTTGATGACGGATACTCAACGATATCATCTGGATATAGATAAGCAAATCATTTTTCTGGATTACCAGCTTAAAACACCTGATGGAGAACGATTATTTGCTGATTACCAGATGGAAATTTCTTGGTTGTAAAAAATATGAAATATTTTCAAAGAAGCTAGAAGATTTTCTTGCGAAAAAAGAGAAATTTTGATACAATGATAAACAACTCAAGGGAGTAGCTAACGGAATAACCGTTACATGGTCGTCAATACGAAAGCAATTTCCGGCCTTGTATGAAATAGCGAGACTTGTTTAATAAACAGGTCTCTTTTTCTATTTTAAAGAGACCCTATAAAAAGGAGGAGACAATTTGTCTAAAGAACAGAAACGTCAAGCTTTCTATACTCAGGATCAAGACTTAGTCTTGCAAGAGATGGAAACGTCTAAAGAGGGATTGACCAGCAGTGAAGCAGCAAAACGCTTATCTGAATATGGTCGCAATGAATTGGATGAGGGTGAAAAGAAATCCCTCCTCGTGAAATTTATCGAGCAGTTCAAGGATTTGATGATTATTATCTTGCTAGTAGCTGCTGTTCTTTCAGTTGTTACATCTGGTGGAGAAGACATTGCAGATGCCATCATTATCCTGGCCGTTGTTATCATCAACGCTGCCTTTGGTGTCTACCAAGAAGGTAAGGCTGAGGAAGCTATTGAAGCCCTCAAATCTATGTCTAGTCCAGCAGCGCGTGTTCTTCGTGATGGTCATGTAGCCGAAGTGGATTCAAAAGAACTGGTCCCTGGTGATATTGTCATTTTAGAAGCTGGAGATGTTGTTCCTGCGGATTTACGTCTCTTTGAAGCCAACTCTCTTAAAATCGAGGAAGCTGCTCTGACAGGTGAATCTGTTCCTGTTGAAAAAGACTTGTCTGTAGAACTTGCTGAAGATGCTGGTATCGGTGATCGTGTTAATATGGCCTTCCAAAACTCTAATGTCACTTATGGACGTGGGATTGGTGTGGTCGTAAATACTGGTATGTATACTGAAGTGGGTCATATTGCTGGTATGCTACAAAATGCCGATGAGACTGATACCCCACTCAAACAAAATCTGAATAACCTTTCTAAAGTTTTGACTTACGCTATCTTGGTGATTGCAGCAGTTACCTTTGTAGTTGGTGTCTTTATACAAGGAAAAGATCCGCTGGGTGAGTTGATGACGTCTGTTGCGCTTGCTGTTGCTGCCATTCCAGAAGGTCTGCCTGCTATCGTAACTATCGTTCTTGCCCTCGGTACTCAAGTTCTAGCTAAGCGAAATTCGATTGTACGTAAGCTACCAGCAGTAGAAACACTTGGTTCAACAGAAATTATTGCTTCTGATAAGACTGGTACTCTTACTATGAATAAGATGACGGTTGAAAAAGTCTTCTACGATGCAGTTCTACATGACTCAGCTGATGAGATTGAACTGGGCTTGGATATGCCTCTTCTTCGTTCAGTTGTTTTGGCCAATGATACCAAGATTGACCAGGAAGGGAAGCTAATTGGTGACCCAACAGAAACAGCTTTTATCCAATATGCTCTGGACAAGGGCTATGATGTGAAGGCCTTCTTAGAGAAATACCCTCGTGTAGCTGAGCTGCCATTTGATTCGGATCGTAAGCTCATGTCTACTGTCCATCCATTGCCAGATGGGAAATTCCTTGTGGCAGTAAAGGGTGCTCCAGATCAACTCTTGAAACGCTGTGTTACCCGTGATAAGGCTGGAGATGTTGCAGCGATTGATGATGCAACTTCGCATCTGATTAAGTCTAACAACTCAGAAATGGCTCACCAAGCTTTGCGTGTGCTGGCTGGTGCCTACAAGATTATTGACAGTATTCCAGAAAACTTAACTTCTGAAGTACTTGAAAACAATTTGATTTTCACTGGTTTGATTGGGATGATTGACCCTGAGCGTCCAGAGGCAGCAGAAGCGGTTCGTGTCGCTAAAGAAGCGGGAATCCGTCCAATCATGATCACTGGTGACCACCAAGACACAGCAGAAGCTATTGCCAAACGTTTGGGAATTATTGATGAAAATGATTCTGAAGACCATGTATTGACAGGTGCTGAGCTCAACGAACTTTCAGATGAAGAATTTGAAAAAGTAGTTGGCCAATACTCTGTTTATGCACGTGTATCTCCAGAACACAAGGTTCGTATCGTCAAAGCTTGGCAAAATCAAGGTAAGGTTGTTGCTATGACAGGTGATGGTGTCAACGACGCTCCTGCTCTGAAGACAGCGGATATTGGTATCGGTATGGGGATTACCGGTACAGAGGTATCTAAGGGTGCTTCTGACATGATCCTAGCTGACGATAACTTTGCTACTATTATCGTTGCCGTAGAGGAAGGACGTAAGGTCTTCTCTAATATTCAAAAGACTATCCAATACCTCCTTTCAGCTAATACTGCTGAAGTTTTAACCATCTTCCTAGCCACCTTATTTGGATGGGATGTTTTGCAGCCAGTTCACTTGCTTTGGATTAACCTAGTAACGGATACCTTCCCAGCTATCGCTCTTGGTGTTGAGCCAGCTGAACCCGGTGTCATGACTCATAAACCACGTGGACGTAAGTCTAGCTTCTTCTCAGGTGGTGTCTTGAGTTCTATCATTTATCAAGGTGTCTTACAAGGAGCATTGGTTCTGTCTGTTTATGGTTATGCCATTGCGAATCCAGTTCATGCGGGAGATCATACAGCTATTCACGCAGATGCGCTTACAATGGCCTTTGCAACTCTTGGATTGATTCAGCTCTTCCATGCTTATAATGTGAAATCTGTTTACCAGTCTATTTTGACAGTTGGTCCATTCAAATCTAAAACCTTTAACTGGTCAATCTTGGTATCCTTCATTTTACTAGCAGCAACGATTGTTATCGATCCATTAGAAAGCATCTTCCATGTAACCAAGCTTGACTTATCACAATGGGCGGTTGTTCTCTTGGGTAGCTTCTCTATGATTATCATTGTAGAAATTGTTAAGTTTGTTCAACGTAAAATGGGATTGGATAAAAACGCGATTTAAAACTTGGTTTAATAATAAATATCATTGAGGGGGAATCGGAAAGGTTCCCTCTCTTTACATTGTATTTGGTTGTAATATACTTTGAGATAAAATCACGGAATGAGAAAATTTTTTTACATGATTTGTCCATGATGTAAGTCAATGTCAAAAAAATAGATTTTAGGCAGGAAAAGAGTGAAATGAAGATAGAAGATTTTATCCTCTATTTCTTAAAACGGAACAAAGCTGTTTTATCATGACAATCGAAGAAAAAGAAGAACTGGAAACCAGAAAAAACGCCTGCTCTATTTACTGGGTTTAATCTTACTCTTTGCAATTTTCCTCTTTAGTAGTTTCATTGTCAGGTTTTAAAGGAAATTTTATTGACAAAATGGATAGAATCGCTCGAAAGGGCGATTTTTTATCTTTTCTAGATAATTGAAAAAAAGGCTTAAATCCGCTATAATAGGTAGGTTGAAAGGATTGGGCCATTCCGATGTAAAATAGAAGAAAAATGAACATTCACCATTATCCTAAAATGAGAGAAAGAGAAGAAAATGAATTTACAAGAAGAAATCAAGAAACGCCGTACCTTTGCCATCATCTCCCACCCGGACGCAGGTAAGACAACCATCACTGAGCAGTTGCTCTATTTTGGGGGAGAGATTCGTGAGGCTGGTACTGTAAAAGGGAAGAAAACAGGGACTTTTGCCAAGTCTGACTGGATGGATATCGAGAAACAACGTGGGATTTCGGTTACTTCATCTGTTATGCAGTTTGACTACGACGGAAAACGCGTCAACATCCTAGATACACCAGGGCACGAGGACTTCTCAGAAGATACCTATCGTACCTTGATGGCGGTGGATGCTGCGGTCATGGTCGTGGACTCTGCCAAGGGTATCGAGGCCCAAACCAAGAAATTGTTCGAGGTTGTTAAACACCGTGGCATTCCAGTCTTTACCTTTATGAACAAGCTGGATCGTGATGGACGTGAGCCACTGGACCTCTTGCAAGAACTGGAAGAAGTCTTGGGCATTGCGAGCTACCCTATGAACTGGCCAATCGGGATGGGGAAAGCCTTTGAAGGCTTGTATGACCTCTATAACCAACGCTTGGAACTTTATAAAGGTGATGAGCGTTTTGCTAGTCTAGAAGATGGGGATGAGCTTTTTGGTAGCAATCCTTTCTACGAGCAAGTGAAAGAGGATATTGAACTTCTAAATGAAGCAGGTAATGAGTTTTCTGAGGAAGCTATCCTTTCAGGTGAGCTGACACCGGTCTTCTTCGGCTCAGCTTTGACCAACTTTGGGGTGCAAACCTTCCTTGAGACTTTCCTTAAGTTTGCTCCAGAACCACATGGTCACAAGAAAACAGATGGCGAAATTGTCGATCCTTATGACAAGGATTTCTCAGGTTTTGTCTTTAAAATCCAAGCCAACATGGACCCCCGCCACCGTGACCGTATCGCCTTTGTTCGGATCGTATCGGGTGAATTTGAGCGCGGTATGAGTGTCAATCTGCCTCGCACTGGTAAGGGAGCCAAACTTTCAAATGTCACCCAGTTTATGGCTGAAAGCCGTGAAAATGTCACTAATGCCGTGGCAGGTGATATTATCGGGGTTTACGATACCGGTACTTATCAGGTTGGAGACACCTTGACGGTTGGAAAAAACAAGTTTGAATTTGAACCACTGCCAACCTTTACACCAGAGATTTTTATGAAAGTTTCTGCTAAGAACGTCATGAAGCAAAAATCCTTCCACAAGGGGATTGAGCAATTGGTGCAAGAAGGAGCAATTCAGCTTTATACCAATTACCAGACAGGTGAGTATATGCTAGGTGCTGTCGGTCAATTGCAATTTGAAGTCTTTAAGCACCGGATGGAAGGTGAGTACAATGCTGAGGTAGTCATGACCCCGATGGGTAAAAAGACTGTTCGCTGGATTTCTCCAGATGACCTGGACGAGCGTATGTCATCTAGTCGAAACATCCTAGCCAAAGACCGCTTTGACCAGCCAGTCTTCCTCTTTGAAAACGACTTTGCCCTGCGCTGGTTTGCGGACAAGTATCCGGATGTCAAATTGGAAGAGAAGATGTAGCGTACTAAGATTGCTTGGCTATATAGTAATCTAAGCAATCTACGCCATGTCCTATGGGACCATGGCTAAGTACCTTACTAACTGCGTTTGGCAAATAAAATCGATTTGCCAAACTCCGTGTCGTAACGCATTGTTTGCCTGATTTAGACTGATTCATTGACTGAATCTGAATCAAAAGTTGCTAGTCAGTTGATGGCAATCGCTATGGTGATTGTCTAGCTATCTTACTAATTTTGTCGAGTAATTTGACTCTATTTGTTTGATTTCATGTTGTAATTAATAGAAGGAATATAATTAATAAAGTCAACTATATTGTGGATAATGAGGGAAAAGAAATTATATGGAAAATGCCTTTTAATTCATTAAAAGACAAGGCAGCTAAAGAGTATATGATTAAAGGAAATGCAGGAATGCAATTTTCTTACAATATAACAGAGCAGATAGGTGGACAGTTGAAGGCAGGGTTCACTTTACTTGATGTATATGAAGATACGAATGGCTCTGGTAGGCTTTATGAACTGAATATTAAAACTTATATTGCAACTAAATCAGTTAAAAGATAGAAATGGGTAAATTAAAATTTAGGAGAAAGTTATGAGTCGAAAAAAAGCGATCTTCCTTTATTTATTAGGGACCCTAG
>OIXV01003466.1_pt1 | contig 11629 bp, 9 predicted proteins | sample 1587771 | NCBI WGS metagenome assembly OIXV01 (sample SAMEA3888893, study PRJEB22519) | human gut metagenome | biome: human gut; feature: human-associated habitat; material: faeces | place: Denmark | collected 2010
TTGAGGCAAAAGAAAAACAGCTGACGCTGTTAGTCTTCTTGTTTAATTTGTTCCAGTATCTTCTCTTCTTCTGCTGTCAACTCATAGTTTTCTAGCAAGTCTGGCCGACGTTCTAAGGTCTTTTTCAAACTCTGATAGAGGCGCCACTGACGAATATTTTCATGGTGACCACTCATGAGGACATCGGGAACCGTCATTCCTCTGTATTCATATGGCCGTGTGTATTGAGGATATTCTAGAAGACCAGAGGAGAAACTGTCATCCTGGTGACTGGACTCTTTTCCAATCACCTCCGGAATCAAGCGCACCGTCGCATCAATCATAGTCATGGCCGCTAGCTCGCCACCTGTCAAAACATAATCTCCAAGAGAAATCTCATCTGTCACCAAGGTCTTGATCCGCTCATCGTAGCCCTCATAGTGACCACAGATAAAGATCAATTCTTCTTCCTGAGCCAACTCTTCAGCATAGTCTTGGTCAAAGGTCCGACCAGCAGGATCCAGCAAGATCACGCGCGGATTCTTCTTCTCAATGGCATCAAAGGTATCGAAGATTGGCTGAGCACGTAAGAGCATACCTTGCCCCCCACCATAGGGTTCATCGTCCACATGCCGCGCCTTCTCAGCATTTTCACGGAAATTATGGTAGTTGATCTCAAGGAGTCCCTTTTCACGCGCCTTTCCGACAATCGAATGCTCCAAAGGTGAAAACATTTCTGGAAAGAGGGTTAAAATATCAATCTTCATCGTCTAACCCTTCTAAGATGTCTACATCCACACGGTTTCCTGGGATATCGATATTGAGCACCACTGGTGGGATATAAGGCAAGAGAAGGTCTCGTTTGCCTTTACGTTTCACCACCCAGACATCATTGGCACCTGGTTGCAGGATCTCCTTGATCTGACCGATCAGTTGGTCATTTTCGTATACATCAAGGCCTATGATCTCATGGTAATAAAACTCGCCATCCTCCAAATCCGTCAAGTCTTCCTCAGCAACTTTGAGGCTAAAACCCTTGAATTTCTCAATAGCATTGATATGGTACATATCCTTAAACTTGATGATATCAAAGTTCTTGTGCTTGCGGTGACTAGCAATGGTCACCGTTTGGACAAACTGATCCTTCTCATCAAAGAGAGCCAACTCTGCTCCTTTTTTAAAGCGCTCTTCCGCAAAGTCTGTCACAGACAAGACCCGCATCTCACCTTGTAAGCCTTGGGTATTGACAATTTTCCCAACGTTAAAATAATTCATGATTTCTCCAGTGTAGTTTATTCACTCTATTTTATCACGTTCATGGGATTTTCTCAAATGCTCTTTTCTGCTATAAACTGCTCCAAATCCTTTTCGTGCTGGTATTTGACAGCTGCTGTTTTATCCTTTTCAAAGATGGTTTTAGTGAGGTCGATGTCATTGATAGCTGCGATAGCGACTGTATAGTGAATGATATCAGCCAGTTCTTTGGCCAATTCCTCATTTGAGTCCTGAACCCCTTCTTTTCTTCCAGAACGACCATTTAAGACCTCGGCAACTTCCCCAACCTCTTCGACGAGCTTGATAAACAGACCTTCTTCCGTACGACTGTCTTTGTAATGTTCTTTTAAATAGGCTTGTAATTGCCGAATGGTCACTTCTTTCATAGCTTCTCCTTGTAACAAAAAAACGGGACAGAGTCCCGCCTTTTTATTTTTCGTCAATAACGATTCTTACTTTTTTATCTTCAGTTGGGACAGAGTAGACAATCGTTCTTATCGCAGAAATGGTGCGACCTTTTCGACCGATTACACGACCAACATCGCTAGGATCAAGGTCAAGATGGTACTCCAAGAATTCAGGAGTATCTTCGATCTTGATGGTTAAAGCATCCGGTTGTGAAATCAAGGGTTTCACAATTGCAATAATGAGATTTTCAATCGTATCCATACATCAACCTACTTAAAAAATTATTTTGAGAATTTAGAATCGTGGAATTTCTTCATCACACCAGCTTTTGAAAGGATGTTGCGAACTGTATCTGAAGGTTGAGCTCCATCAGCCAACCATGCAAGAACTCGGTCTTCTTTCAAAGTTACTTGGTTTTCTTCAACAAGTGGATTGTAAGTTCCAACTGTTTCGATGAAACGTCCATCACGTGGTGAACGTGAATCTGCTACGTTAATACGGTAGTAAGGTTTTTTCTTAGAACCCATACGAGTCAAACGAATTTTAACTGCCATTTTTATAAGTCTCTTTTCTATATTTTAATTTTCGGTGAAATAGACAAGCTATTTAGCACATGATCTATTATAACACATTTTATAGACCTGTCAAGAAAAAAACTTGACAGTATTTAAAATTTTTTATTTTATCAGCAAATCTGCGATTTCTTGATAGTTGCTAACGGTATAAGTCGATACTACCTGGCTAGTATTTTCCTTATGATCAGGGTTATACCAGACGGTATCAATCCCCGCAGCACTTCCTCCTGCGATATCCGCCGTCAAGGAATCACCGATCATGAGGGTCTCTTCCTTGCTGAAACCTGGAATCAGTTGGCCAACTTTGTCAAAAAATGCAGGTTCTGGCTTCTGAGTATGAAGCTGCTCAGAGATAAAGACCTCTTTGAAATAAGAAGCGATTGTAGAATGAGCCAAGCGTCCTTCTTGAATGGCAGTCACTCCGTTCGTTGCACCATAGAGCTGGTAACCCGCTTTTTCAAGTCGGGCCAGTAAGTCCTCCGCACCGGGGAAAGACTCCCCCTGAAGACTAATGTAATCTTGGTAGCGAAGAGCCATCTCAGCCCCATCAACCTTGATCCCAAAGTGGGCAAACCCAATCGCAAACCGACTATCCACGAGCTCTTGCTTAGTTAATTTCTTTTGTTCCAAATCCTTCCAAAGCCCTTGGTTCATGGGTTTGTAGTAATCCTTAAAGGACTGTATATCTGGAAAATTCATGTCTTCTAACATCTGCGTCAAGGCTGTTTCTTCAGCAGATTCAAAGTCCAACAAGGTATGGTCCAAATCAAAAAGTAAAAATGTATATGCCATTACAAACGATCCTTCAATTTTTCTACAAATAAATAAGCTGCTGGGCAGGTGAGGGTATTCTTGATGGTCAGATGGTTGATCTGATAAATCTTCTTGCGATCGGTGTGAGGGAATTCCCGACAAGCTTTTGGGCGTACATCATAAATGGAACAGAGATTGTCCCCACCAAGAAAGGGGCAAGGCATGGATTTAAAAACCTTGTCCCCATCTTCGTCAACTTGAAGAAATTCTGCCTCAAAGGCAGGAAGCTTCATCTTGAAATATTTGGCGATCCGCGTGATATCCGCTTCCTTAAAATCGGGCCCTAAGGTTTTGCAGCAATTAGCACAAGCCGTACAATCGATTTCTTGGAAAACTTCATCGTGGATTTCTTGCGCTATTTTATCTAAATTCTTAGGTGGCTTCTTCTTGAGATTCGCCAATACCTTGCGGTGCTCCTTTTGCTTTTGGAGAGCTAACTGATGGTATTTTTCAATATCAATTTCCTGTGTCATCCTCTATTTCCTCTTCTAAACAATAGAAGCATTATACCACAAAGACTGTGAAAAAAGATAGATCTTGCGATCTATCTCACTTAATTAATCGGTTACAGCACCTGTTCTATCTAGACTCCAAGTGTCTTCGACATAAGGAGTAAATTGAGTTATTGTTTTCTTAAATCCTTCAACAACAATCAAATAAACCTTATCATCTTTTTGGAATACCCAACCAGCAACCTGCAGGCCTGACTTGAGAAAAATATGTATTTTAAGCGACTCATTTCCTCCAACAGTCGTCGTAGATTTTGTCATTTTCTCAACAATTTTATAATCATTCCACTTACTCTCCAATCTTTGAGCTATTAGCTCTGCATTAAATTCCACTCCTTCAGGGACATTTGCTTTTTCTCTAGTGGCAGCATTTAAAACAATAATATTGAAGGCGTTTTTATCTGTATACTGAATATTATCTCCGACTTGGATACTATCATTCTTTTTCCAGTCACTTGGAATATTGACATAGCCATAATCTGCTGATCCAATTCGTTTCGTTTCTACAGTCCCCTTATCACTATCTGGAATTTTTTTCTCTACATTGCTACTTGATGTTGTAGTCTCTTTCACCACATTCGTGGAACTAGATGCTGCCGATGATTTACTAGACTCTTTCTTTGGACTTGTACAAGCAGAAAGGCTTACAACAGACAAAAACGTAACAGACGCGAGTAGGAACTTATTTTTCATATTCTCTCCTCAATGATGTATTTTCTTTCCACTAGTCTACCATGATTTTCTAGGATTTGAAAGTGCGATTTCTATAGCATAAAGAGACTAGAAATGATTCTAGCCTCTCTTCATCAATCCGTTACAGCGCCTGTTCCATCTAGGCTCCAAGTATTTTCAATGTATGGGATAAAGGTTTTCAAGGTTTCTGCATCCCCTTCAAAAGAAATGGTATACACTTTTTCACCCTTCTGGAAGATCCAAGTAATCAGGTATTGACCAGATTTCATGACAATTTGAAGCTGGTAGGCATCCAGACCTGCGACTTTAGTTCGCGCTCCCGTCATCTTCCCAACATCCTGGTTATCTTGCCACATTACGGCCAGTTTCTTGGCTAGAAATTCAGCATTAAACTCGATATCCGCAGGAACTTTTGCTTTTTCCCGCGTATAGCTGTTCAAGGTGACAATGTTATAGGCACTTCCATCTGTGTATTGGACCGCTTCTGTCCCATCGATATCCGTGAATTTGAACCATTTACTTGGAATATCGATGTAACCATAATCTGCATTTCCAATCCGCTTGGTTTCTTGACTAGAAGTGTTTTTCTTTGTAGAAGAAGTATCCTTTGACGAAGAACTGCTTGTTTGCTTTTCGACTTTGCTGCTACTTTCTTTTGTAGAAGAAGCTGCTGTGTCCTTTTGAGTGGTGTGACTACAAGCCATTAGTGTGCAGGCAGAAAGAATCGTCAATGATGTGACCCATAATTTGTGTTTCATGCTCAACCTCCTTGAGAACGTTTTCTCTCCTCTAGTCTACCATGAAAGTGAGTATTTTAAAATAGGATAAGTGTCACATCTGATCCAACCTTTCTAATTTAGTTTATTTCTTTTGAACCTAAAACAAAAGGCTGGGACAAAAGTCCTAGCCTCTCAATTATTTTTGGATTGTCGAGCAAGACGCAGTGGTTGAGTGGGCTCTACTACGCTGATTTCATCAGTTTTTACAGCCCTACTCAACTGTGCGGAGGTGTGACGACGAAATCGACTTCTAACGAATTACCGATTTCTGTCCCACTCTCCTAACGAGGAGGCTCTGGAACGTTATTTAGTTACTTTGTTTGAAAATTATAATTTCAAGCAAAGTCAACGTATCCACAAAGGGTTTGGCCAATGTGCTGACACACTTGAAAGCTTATTTGATTAACATTCTTCAACTCTACTTGAGTGTTTACACAAAATTATTGACAGTATCCAATTCGATTACATGACAATTATTTAATCTTTCATTAAGATAGTAAAAAACTCGTTAAAATAAGATTTATCAAGTTTTTTTGGCGCTAAAAAATGATATAATGAATGAGTCTTTAAGGTGTAGATTTTTAGACAAAAAATATATTGGGGAAAAATTGAATATGGAAAATAAAGTACGCTATAAACTGCACAAAGTGAAGAAGCAATGGGTTACTTTAGCGGTTGCTTCAGTAGCCTTGGCTACCATTGTTGGTGCTAGTGTTACCACGTCTTCACTTGTTTCGGCAGAAGAAATAAATAATACTAATGGATCACCTTCAACAACTACAGTCGGGGAAAATACAAATCCTGTGGTTGAAAAAGAGGTAGGCACAACAACAGAGGTGGCAAATACTTCAAATGCCACAACAACAGACCGAGCAGCAGTTACTGCTGATAAACCAGCTGAAACGACAGTTCAACCAAATTCAGGAGCAACTAGTGATAGAGCTGCAGCAGTAGAGGTTGAAGCCAAACCTGAAACGACTGCTAAGCCAGAAGTAGCCGCTAAACCAGAAACAGCTACAACATCTGAAGTAGCTGCAAATGCTGGAGTAGCCGCTCCAACGACTGAGAAGTCTAAAGAGCTTTCTGAAGCTGAAATTAAAGCTGCAGTCTCACTCGATAATATTAAAAAAGAAAAAGATGGTAAATATTACTATCTTTTAGAAGATGGATCACATAAGAAAAACTTTGCCATTACTGTAAATGGTCAGGTCCTTTATTTTGATGAGAATGGTGTCCTTTCAAGCACATCAACTTATTCATTCACACAAGAAACAACAAATCTTGTCACTGATTTTACTAAAAACAATGCTGCTTACGATTCAACAAAAGCAAGCTTTGAACTTGTTGATGGTTATTTGACAGCTGATAGTTGGTACCGTCCAAAAGAAATCCTTGAAGCAGGAACAACTTGGAAAGCGTCAACTGAAAAAGATTTTCGCCCACTTTTGATGTCTTGGTGGCCTGATAAGGATACTCAAGTAGCTTACTTGAACTACATGACTAAGGCTCTTAGCAATGGTGAAGAAACAAAAGATGTCTTTACGATTGAAAATTCTCAAGCTAGCTTGAATGCCGCTGCTCAAATCATTCAACGTAAGATTGAGGTTAAGATTGCTGCTAATAAGTCAACAGACTGGTTGCGTCAGTCAATCGAGGCCTTTGTTAAAGACCAAGATAAATGGGACATTAACTCTGAATCTCCAGGTAAAGAACACTTCCAAAAAGGGGCTCTCCTCTTTGTTAATAGTGATTTAACGAAGTGGGCTAACTCAGACTACCGTAAACTTGACCAAACGGCAACAAGTCGTTTGGCAAACGATAAGATCAAGAGTGGTAGTGATGCTGGTTATGAGTTCTTGCTATCAAGCGATATCGACAACTCAAACCCAATTGTGCAAGCTGAAATGCTTAACCAATTGTATTACTTCATGAACTGGGGACAAATCGTCTTTGGTGACAAGGACAAAGATGCTCACTTTGATGGTATCCGTGTTGATGCTGTGGACAATGTCAGCATCGATATGCTTCAATTAGTGTCTTCATACATGAAGGCTGCTTACAAGGTCAATGAGTCTGAAGCACGTGCCCTTGCTAATATCTCAATTCTTGAAGCTTGGTCTCAAAACGACCCATATTATGTGGACGAACATAATACAGCTGCCCTTTCTATGGATAATGGTCTCCGTTTGTCTATTGTTCATGGATTGACTCGTCCAGTAACTAATAAAGGTACAGGTGCTCGTAATGCATCAATGAAGGACCTTATTAACGGTGGTTATTTCGGTCTTTCAAACCGTGCGGAAGTTACATCATATGATCAACTTGGTTTTGCAACCTATCTCTTTGTTCGTGCACACGACTCAGAAGTTCAAACGGTTATCGCAGACATTATCAGCAAAAAAATTGATCCTACAACAGATGGATTTACTTTTACATTAGATCAATTGAAACAAGCTTTTGACATTTATAATGCTGATATGTTGAAAGTGGATAAGGAATATACGCATTCAAATATTCCTGGAGCTTATGCTTTGATGCTTCAAACAATGGGTGCAGCAACACGTGTTTATTATGGAGACTTGTATACTGATAATGGTCAGTACATGGCTAAGAAATCACCATACTTTGATCAAATCACAACTCTTCTTAAAGCGCGTCCTAAATATGTAGCTGGTGGACAAACATCTTATATCCACAATCTTGCTGGAGATGGCGTATCGTCTGCTAAAGACAATAAAGAAGTTTTGGTTTCTGTCCGTTATGGTCAAGATTTGATGTCTAAGACTGATACAGAAGGTGGAAAATACGGTCGTAATTCTGGTATGTTGACCCTCATTGCTAATAACCCAGATTTGAAATTAGCAGATGGTGAAACAATTACTGTAAATATGGGTGCAGCCCACAAGAACCAAGCCTACCGTCCACTCTTGCTTGGTACGGATAAAGGTATCGTGTCCTCATTGAATGATTCAGATACTAAGATTGTTAAATACACAGATGCACAAGGAAATCTTGTCTTCACAGCTGATGAAATCAAAGGCTTTAAGACTGTTGATATGAGTGGTTACCTTTCAGTTTGGGTACCAGTAGGTGCGACTGACGATCAAAACGTTCTTGCCAAACCATCAACAAAAGCTTATAAAGAAGAGGATAAGGTTTACAGCTCATCTGCAGCCCTAGAAGCACAAGTTATCTATGAAGGCTTCTCAAACTTCCAAGACTTCGTCCAAAAAGATAGCCAATACACCAACAAATTGATTGCGGCAAATGCAGACCTCTTCAAGTCATGGGGAATTACATCATTTGAGATTGCACCACAGTATGTGTCATCTACTGATGGAACTTTCCTCGATTCTATTATCGAAAATGGTTATGCCTTCACAGACCGTTATGACCTTGCCATGAGCAAAAATAATAAATACGGTTCAAAAGAAGACCTTCGTGATGCCCTCAAGGCACTTCACAAACAAGGTATCCAAGTCATTGCCGACTGGGTTCCTGACCAATTGTACACTCTTCCAGGAAAAGAAGTGGTTACAGCAACTCGTACTGACACGCACGGTAAGGTGATTGATGATACTAGCTTGGTCAATAAACTCTATGTGACAAACACTAAATCATCAGGTCAAGATTTCCAAGCACAGTATGGTGGGGCCTTCCTCGAAAAACTTCAAACCCTTTATCCAGAAATCTTCAAAGAAGTTATGGAAGCTTCAGGTAAGACAATCGATCCATCTGTTAAGATTAAACAGTGGGAAGCTAAGTACTTTAACGGTACAAACATCCAAAAACGTGGTTCTGACTATGTTCTCAGTGATGGTAAATTGTACTTCAACGTTAATGATAAAGGTAGCTTCTTGCCTGCTGCCTTGACTGGTGATACCAAAGCTAAGACTGGCTTTGCTTATGATGGTACTGGTGTGACTTATTACACAACATCAGGTACTCAAGCTAAGGGTCAATTCGTGACTTATAATGGCAAACAATACTACTTTAACGATAAGGGTTATCTGGTGACGGGTGAACAAACCATTGATGGAGCAAACTATTACTTCTTGCCAAATGGTGTCATGCTTGCAGATGGCGTGGTTAAAAACGCTCAAGGTCAATCTTTGGTTTATGGCAAGACTGGTAAATTGACGACGCAAACTGGCTGGAAAGAAGTTAGCGTTAAAGATACCACTGGTAATGAAGAAAAATTTTACCGATATTTCTTCAAGGGTGGTATTATGGCCACTGGATTGGCTCAAGTAGAAGGTAAAGAAAAATACTTCTATGACAATGGTTACCAAGCCAAAGGTATCTTTGTTCCAACAAAAGACGGTCAAATCATGTTCTTCGACAATGATTCAGGTGAACGTAAGTACTCAGGCTTCTTTGAAAAAGATGGTAACTGGTACTATGCGAATAACAAGGGTTACCTGGCTACTGGATTTACAAAAGTCGGTAGTCAAAACCTTTACTTCAATGACAAAGGTGTTCAAGTCAAGAACCGTTTCTTCCAAGTAGGTGATGCGACATACTATACCAACAACGATGGTGATGTCCTTCGTGGTGCCCAAACCATCAACGGTGATGACCTCTACTTTGATGAGTCAGGTAAACAAGTTAAAGGAAACTTCGTGACAAATCCTGATGGTACCCGTTCATATTATGATGCTATCACAGGTGTGAAACTTGTTGATACGACAGTTGTTGTCAATGGCGAGACTTATAATGTGGATGAAAAAGGGGTTGCAACTAAGGCCCATACATCAGGTTTCTATACGACTGGTGACAATAACTGGTTCTATGCAGATTCACATGGACATAATGTCACAGGTGCTCAATTCATCAATGGTCAAGATCTATACTTTGAATCAACGGGTAAACAAGTTAAAGGTGACTTTGTGACCAATACTGACGGCACTCGCTCATTCTACCATTGGAATACTGGTGATAAGTTAGTTTCTACCTTCTTTACAACTGGAAATGATAAGTGGTACTATGCCGATGCTAAAGGTCATGTGGTGACAGGTGCTCAAGTCATCAACGGTCAAAAACTTTACTTTGGAGTTGATGGTAAACAAGTTAAAGGTGGTTTTGCACCAAATGCAAATGGTACTCGTTCATTCTACCACGGTGCAACTGGAGATAAGTTAGTTTCAACTTTCTTCACTAGTGGAGACAATAACTGGTACTATGCTGATGCTAAGGGAGAAGTCGTTGTCGGTGAACAGACTATCAACGGACAACACCTTTACTTTGACCAAACTGGAAGACAGGTGAAAGGAGCAACGGCTTCAAATCCTGATGGCTCAATCTCTTACTATGATGTTCATACAGGGGACAAGGCTGTTAATCGCTGGATTAAGATTCCTTCAGGTCAATGGGTATACTTCAATTCTGAAGGAAAAGGCTACATGTCAAATTAAGACTAAAGAAAGAAGTCAATCACATTTGTGTGGTTGCTTTTTTCGTTAAAAAAATGTTAATTTTTTATACATTTAGGTCATTTGTCTGGACGAAAAAGTGGTATAATAACTCTTACTAAATCTTTATTTTGGAGTGCACATGACTAAGTCAAAAAACACTATTGAAAGTCGGATAGATTACTCGATTCTCTTACCAGTTCTAATCCTGTTACTGGTTGGCCTAGTCTCGATATTTATTGCGACAAACTTTGATTACCCCAAGAATCTCGTGCAAGTCATGTCCCATCAAGTACTATGGATTTTCCTAGGTTCAGTACTTGCTTTTGTTGTCATGTTATTTAACACTGAGTTTCTTTGGAAGATAACTCCTTGGCTGTATGTATTTGGCTTGGGGTTGATGGTCCTGCCCCTTGTTTTCTATTCACCTGCTGTGGTGGAATCTACGGGTGCCAAAAACTGGGTCAGTATTGGATCGGTTACCTTGTTTCAACCGTCTGAATTTATGAAGATTTCCTATATCCTCTTTCTTTCGAGGATAGGTGTCTGGGCTAAGCAAGGCAGGGAAGTGACCGACCTTAAGGATGACTGGCTTCTCCTCTTCCAGTATACAGCAGTTACCCTCCCTGTTTTGGGCCTTTTGGTTCTCCAGGGTGATATGGGGACAGCCTTGGTCTTCCTGGCAATTTTAGCGGGGATAGTCGTTGTTTCAGGAATATCCTGGCGTATCATCTTGCCAGTGGTTCTAGCCTTTGTGGCTGGTGTAGCCCTGTTTGTCATGGTCTTTATCACAGATTGGGGTAAGGAAGCTCTGATTAAGATGGGGGTTCAAACTTATCAGATTAACCGTATCTCAGCTTGGTTGGATCCTTTCACTTATGCGGATGGCATTGCTTTTCAACAGACTCAAGGCATGATTTCTATTGGTACTGGTGGTATCTATGGTAAAGGATTTAACCATCTAGAGTTAAATGTCCCAGTTCGTGAGAGTGATATGATTTTCACAGTAATTGCAGAGGATTTTGGTTTGGTTGGTAGTGGCTTGGTCCTTCTGACTTATCTCTTCCTCATTTACCGTATGTTACGAGTGACTTTTAGGTCTAACAATCGCTTTTATACCTTTATCTCTACTGGTTTTATTATGATGATTGTCTTCCATATTTTTGAAAATATTGGGGCAGCAGTAG
>OIXV01003483.1_pt1 | contig 11577 bp, 6 predicted proteins | sample 1587771 | NCBI WGS metagenome assembly OIXV01 (sample SAMEA3888893, study PRJEB22519) | human gut metagenome | biome: human gut; feature: human-associated habitat; material: faeces | place: Denmark | collected 2010
GTGCCGGTGAAGCTCTCGGGGCTGTACTCGAACAGGAAGTTGCCCTCGTACTCCTGACTGAGCTGCTTGACCAGCTTTGCGCCGTCGGTGGCGATCTGCTTGATCTCCTCCTTGCTCTTGTGGAACACCTGCTCGCGCTGGGCCACAGAGGTGGAATTGTAGAAGTGGATCACCGCGCGGGGAGCACCCTTGACCGCCTCAAAGGTCTTGCGGATGATGTGGTCACGGCACTGGGTCAGCACCTGCACGGTGACATCCTCGGGGATCATGTTCTTCTCGATCAGGGTGCGCAGGAACTCGTACTCGGTGTCGCTGGCGGCAGGGAAGCCCACCTCGATCTCCTTGAAGCCGATCTTGACCAGCATCCGGAAGAACTCCAGCTTTTCCTCAAGGCTCATGGGCACGATCAGGGCCTGATTGCCGTCGCGCAGGTCCACACTGCACCATGCGGGGGCTTTTTCAATGTGATCCTTCTTTACCCAGCTGTCATAGCCTGCGGGTACCGGGTAGTAACCCGGAGCGTACTTGGTTGCGTCCATCATTTGCGCGTCCTCCCAAACAATTTACACTTCTTGCTCCATGCTCTTTGTGAGCGTCCTTGCCCTCTCAGTCTCACATTCGTTCGACAGCTCCCCCAAAGGGGGAGCCCTTGGCAAAACCGGAAACTTTGCCGTACTGCCAAGGCCTCTCACTTTGGGAGAGGTGGCACGGCGTAAGCCGTGACGGAGAGGGCAAGCCTGCTTCCAAAAGGCAGATATACGAAAAGGCTCTCGTCTTTCAAGGCGAAAACCTTGAGAGACGAGAGCCTGTAAATTCAAACTACAGGGCACCCGTGGTACCACTCTCTTTGCTGCGCCTTTGGGCACAGCCGCTTTGCACGATCGGCTTTTTGCGGCGAATCGCTGTCCTTGTAACGGTGGACATCCGTCAGAGCCTACTTGTGTGTTCAGCCCTGCCGCTCAGGGGCCAGTAACCGAAACCCTCTGCACCCGCCTTGCACCACCCGGCGGCTCTCTGTACGCAGAAGAAAATCGTTTTTTCCCCGTCAACGCATTTGTGCTTTTTTCAAAGTGGACTAAGTTTAGCATGATTTGCAGGCAGTGTCAAGCAGTCTGGCTCATTCTCAAAATGAAACAATTTCACAAAAGAAGGGGCAGAATTTTCCAAAATTGTGCACGGGTCGATTCGATGCATTTTACAGTCGATTCGTGCCGGAGATCGTCCGGGGGAGGGGCAAGCGTGATATGATACAGACAAAGAAAGAGAGGAGGCACTCATTTTATGAAACGATGGACCCGAAAACTCCTTGCCGGTCTGCTGAGCTTTGGTATGCTGCTGCAGGTGGCAAGTCCCCTCAGCGCACTGGCGGCGGAGACTCCTACGGTGAAAAGCTCCATCACTGTGTACGATGGCTTCTCAAGGCTCTATACTTCTGTCACCTATGTTTTGAACCGCTATACTGATGGAAGCGTTCGCTGGGAAGATGACAAGAACCCCTGGGACGGCGTGGCTGTTTCGTACGACACCAGTTCCAACACCTATGTTTTTTCCGGCACGCTCTCTGTTCCGGCAGAGGGAACAGGTAATCAGGCAACGCTGATCTGCTCTGATCCACAGAATGACAGTATCAAGATCGATGGCGGCGACGGCGTGGCTGTCAATACGAGCCTGCAGATTGGTGTCTCAGATCAGACACGCGGCGCAAAGAATGTTACAGTTCTTGCAAACAGCAACTCTACCGCAATCAATGGCAGTGCTGCATTTGACTGCTATGGTGATGTGACGATTACGAACCCGAGCGGCGCAGTAACCAGCCAATATGATGGCATCGTTGTTTATGACAATGCAAAAGATATCGTAATCACCGGCAAAAGCGAGGCCCCGCTGATTGGCGGTTCATTTTCTTCCTTCAGCAGGGGCAATATCACCATTGAGAACCCGGATGGCGCTGATGTTCGTACGAACCTGTCGATTAGAGAAGGGGCTGCTGAGGTCAAGCTGACTGGCAGCGACAGCAGCGGCTTAGTGCTGTTTCGGGATTCGTCCCTTAGCACGTTCAAGATCAAAGCCAAGACTCTGACGATGGAAAACAAGAGCGGCCCTGTGGGTCCGGTCGAGTTTACCGGCACGGATACCGCGAGTGCTTATCGTGTGGCAGTTGGTGAAAGTGAAAGTAACAATACTCAGACTGCGCTGACGGGTACGACCTACTCTGAAACGGTGAATGCAAAGTATCTGCGCATCAGCACGGACGGATTTGTTCCGGCACCTGCCACCCCTTATGGTTTCAGTGTCAACGGCACATCTGTCACTGCAGAGAATGCCGGGACGACTCTGCCCGACGGTATGACCTATGATAAAGCGACCAACAAGCTGACCGCAACCAAGGACATTACCGACGATCTGGCCATTGAAGTTACCGACCCGGCCTTGAAGCTGGATGTGAGCCTGCAGTCTGTTACCGGTGATGTGACCCTGCTGGGTGTGAACGATGTTGCCATTACCGGCACTGTGAACGGCATGCTGACCGTGGGTGCCGAGGATGCCTACGCCAGAGGCAATGTGACCGTGAACGGCCGACTTTTGGGCGGTACCGAAATCAACTGCATCGGCGATGTGAAAGCCACTGGCAGCAGCGATGGCGGCATCCTCAAAACCAAAGATTTTTATCAGCCTGATATTATCCGCTGCAACGGTACCGTTTATCTGGAAAACACCGGCAAAGGCTACACCACCTGCAGCCTGACCGTGATCGGTGCCACCGATGTAACCGTGAAGGCAAACGGCGGATTTCACGCTGCAATTTCCGGCGAAGGCGACATCACCTGCTCCGGTACTGTAACGTTGACCACCACTGGCGTAAGAGCCATGGGCAGCAACGACCCGCTCACCTACACCCCGATGCAGGGCGATTCCTACACCGTACAGTTGGACGATCAGACGCCCTTTACCCGTACCGGTATTTTCAAAGAATCGGAAGTGAACCTCCTGAAAAAAGTAAAGAGCATTATCATCACCCCCGCTGGCAGCACACCCGCTCCCGGCCCGGACGACGGTGACACCACCCCCGACGATACCGGTACGGTTGACTCCGGTTCTGACGCAGGCGGCGCAGTTGCAGCCGTTCTGGTGGGCGGCGCGGCAGTCTGGGGCGGTTACGAGGTCGCTACCCGGGTGATCCTGCACAACATTCTGCCCGAGGGCGCAGCCATCCCCGCAAACCGCGGCCAGCTGGCACTGCTCGTCTGGAACAATGCAGGCAGGCCCGAACCCGCCGCACAGCCCGAGTTTACGGATGTGGCCGACGCCGACATGGCAAAGGCTGCACGGTGGTGCGTGGAACAGGGCATCATGGAGGCCAAGACCGCAGAAACCTTCAAGCCGGAAGGCTGGACCCCCAAGCTCAAGGTCATTGAGACCTGGAACAAGGCGTTCCCTAAGCAGTAAACCCATGCTAAACCAAAGAGAGCGGCTTCGGCTGCTCTCTTTTTGTATGCAGAGGGAACCTTTGTTAACAAACTGCTAAGTTTTTGGAAAGTTGTGCTCGAATTGCTGTTGCGCCCGGTTTTACTGTGCTATACTACTTGCATCAAGAACCAAAGGAGGAATTGCGTCATGAAAGAAGTCAAACCTTCCAAAAAGCCGCTGGCGATCTATTATGCCATCGTGCTGGCGGTCCTGCTGCTGCTCAACCTTGTGCTGCTGCCGTGGATGAGCGAGCGTCAGGTGGAGGAAGTGGACTACGGTACCTTTATGACCATGACCGAGGAAAAGAACATCGGCCGTGTGGATATCGAATCCAATCAGATCATTTTTACCGATAAAGAGGAAAAGCAGGTCTACAAGACCGGCCTGATGAACGACCCGGAGCTTACCCAGCGCCTGTATGATGCCGGAGCACAGTTTTCCAGCGAGATCGTGGAGCAGGGGTCGCCGATGCTCAATTTCCTGATCTGGTTCCTGCTGCCCATCCTGTTGTTCAGCTTCATCGGCAACCAGATGAACAAAAAGCTGATGGAAAAGGCCGGCGGCGGCCCGGGGGCTATGATGTTCGGCGGCGTGGGCAAATCCAACGCCAAGGTCTATGTGCAGTCCACCCACGGCATCCGCTTTGCGGATGTTGCCGGTGAGGATGAAGCTAAGGAAAACCTGCAGGAGATCGTGGATTACCTGCACGACCCCGGCAAGTACGAGAGCATTGGCGCATCCATGCCCAAGGGCATCCTGCTGGTGGGCCCTCCGGGCACCGGCAAGACCATGCTGGCTAAGGCCGTGGCAGGCGAATCCAACGTGCCGTTCTTCTCCATTTCCGGTTCTGAATTCGTGGAGATGTTCGTGGGCATGGGCGCATCCAAGGTGCGCGACCTGTTCCGGCAGGCCAAGGAAAAGGCCCCCTGCATCGTGTTCATCGATGAGATCGATGCCATCGGTCAGAAGCGCAACAGCGGCAATCTCGGCGGCAACGACGAGCGTGAGCAGACTTTGAACCAGCTGCTCACCGAGATGGACGGCTTTGAGAGCAACACCGGCGTCATCATTCTGGCGGCTACCAACCGCCCGGATTCGCTGGACCCGGCGCTGACCCGTCCCGGACGTTTTGACCGCCGTGTGCCGGTGGAGCTGCCCGACCTTAAGGGCCGCGAAGAGATTTTGAAAGTGCACGCCAAAAAGGTGGCGCTGGCCCCGGGCATCGACTTCAACACCGTGGCCCGCATGGCCTCCGGTGCCTCCGGTGCGGAACTTGCCAACATCGTCAACGAAGCAGCCCTGCGCGCCGTGCGTGCAGGCCGCAAGAGCGTGACCCAGGCCGATCTGGAGGAGAGCATCGAGGTGGTCATTGCAGGCTACCAGAAGAAGAATTCTATCCTCACCGACAAGGAAAAGTGCATCGTGGCCTACCACGAGATCGGCCATGCACTGGTGGCGGCCAGGCAATCCAACTCTGCCCCTGTGCAGAAGATCACCATTATCCCCCGCACCTCCGGCGCACTGGGCTACACCATGCAGGTGGACGAGGGCAACCACTACCTGATGAGCAAGGAAGAGCTGGAAAACAAGATCGCCACCCTTACCGGCGGACGCGCCGCCGAGGAAGTGGTGTTCCGATCCATCACCACCGGTGCCTCCAACGATATCGAGCAGGCCACCAAGCTTGCCCGCGCCATGCTTACCCGCTACGGCATGAGCAAGGACTTTGACATGGTGGCGCTGGAGACCGTGAACAACCAGTATCTGGGCGGCGACACCTCGCTGGCCTGCTCGGCGCAGACCCAGCGCGAGATCGACCAGAAGGTGGTGGAGCTGGTCAAGGCCCAGCACGAAAAGGCTGTCCGCATCCTGACCGACAACCGCGCCAAGCTGGACGAGCTGGCACAGTATCTGTACCAGAAGGAGACCATCACCGGCGAGGAGTTCATGGAGATCCTGAACCGGGAACCGGCACAGGCCCAGTGACCCCGGCGGCAGAGCTTCCCAAAAAAATTTTATAGCCCGCTGCAATAATCCCGCCGCCGCATCCGTTTATAAGACAGATGCGGCGGTTTTGTATTACACCGCATGGCAGACCATGGTTTTCCACAAAACAAAAATGTGCGGTGAAAAACCGCCGTCAACGGAGGTATTCCAAATGAAACTGAACCATAAATTTGTCCGTACCGTCACCACCACCGCTGCAGTGCTGGGTGCTGCCGCTATGCTGAGCGTGGGCGCATTTGCCGCAGAGGCAGACATCAACGACCCTGCTGCCGCAGGCTATCTGCCCCCGCAGGAGCAGATGGTGCAGGGGGATATCGCCCTGCACAGCGCCGATGTGGCGATCGGCGAAAAGGACCCCACCTACGGCGGCTACGGCGCACCGGAGGGAAACCCCATTCAGGGCAATATCATGCTGATCTCCGGCGATGAGCTGGCCGCCCCGTCCGCAGATGCAGCGGCGAAAAAGAGCGAGGCCCGTTACACCGTCAAGGGCCTGTTCGGCAGAGAAGTGCTGTACACTGCCCGCCAGAAGGACAGTGTGCTGACGCTGGATGTGCCCGCCGGTTCTGCTACCTTCCGCACCACCGTGCAGGACATGCAGACCCTGCTGAACGAGGGTGTGAGCACGCTGGTGGTCCAGACTGAGAAGGGCTCCACCACCCTGAACCTGTCTCTGCTGGTGGAGGGCCAGAAGGGCACCGACCGCGTGGTGCTGCGCCGACTGGGCGAAAACACCTTCCTCACCGTGGGCCTGCGCTGCCGCCGCGATTTGATCGTGGGGCGCTGACCGCCGAGATCAAATGATGAAAGGGCTGCTGCACGCAGAGATGTGCAGCGGCCCTTTTTGCGCTTTTCTGTTAAGTTTTTGAAAATTTGCGCAGATGTCTTTGCAAAGTCTGCCGGGAGATGTTATAGTTAAATTGAAACAGTATGCATTCCCGATAGAAAGGAAAAAACGCCATGGAGCATTTTGTGGAGTTTGAGGACGTTTGCAAATACTACCAGACCGGCAGTGTGAAGATCGCCGCCGCAGACCACCTGAATTTCTATGTGGATAAGGGCGAGTTCTGTATCATCGTGGGGCCCTCCGGCGCAGGCAAGACCACCCTGCTGAACATCCTTGGCGGTATGGACAGCTGCGACGAGGGCAACGTCTGGCTGGACGGCCAGAACGTGAGCCACTTTACCGCCAGAGAGCTCACCACCTACCGCCGGTACGATGTGGGCTTTGTGTTCCAGTTCTACAACCTTGTGCAGAACCTGACCGCACTGGAGAATGTGGAGCTGGCCAGCGAGATCTGCCGCGACCCGCTGGACCCCAAAGAGACCCTGCGCAGCGTGGGTCTGGGGGAGCGGCTGAACAACTTCCCGGCCCAGCTTTCCGGCGGCGAGCAGCAGCGGGTGTCCATTGCCCGCGCACTGGCCAAAAACCCCAAGCTTCTGCTCTGCGACGAGCCCACCGGTGCACTGGACTACAAGACCGGCAAGCAGGTGCTGGCCCTTTTGCAGGATACCTGCCGCCGCACCGGCCGCACGGTGATCGTTATTACCCACAACACCGCCCTGACGGCGATGGCAGACCGCATCATTCAGGTGCGCAGCGGTAAGATCGTCTCCAATCAGGTCAACGAGCACCCTGTGCCGGTGCAGGAGATTGAGTGGTGAGAGCTGTGCTGAAAAGTTATCGTAAAAACATCCTGCGGGAAATGAAGGACAACCTGAGCCGCATGGTCTCGCTGTTCGGCATCGTAGCGCTGGGCGTGATGATGCTGACCGGCCTGATGAGTTTTGCGCCCAGCATGCGCATCGCCGGGCAGAAATACTACGTGCAGCAGAACGTGTTCGACCTGCGGGTGCTGTCCACGCTGGGTCTTTCGGAGGAGGACATTGCCGCCATTGCCGCCGTGGACGGCGTGGAGGCTGTGCAGCCGGTGAAATATCAGGACGTGGAGGCCCAGTGGCAGGGCCAGAGCGAGACGGCGGTGGTGCGCCTGCAGCAGCTGCCCGCCGACCCCGGGGCCGACACGGCAGAAAATATGAACCGTCTGGTGCTGCTCTCGGGCCGGATGCCTGAGGCCCCGGACGAGTGCGTGGTGCATGTGATGGGCTACGGCGACCCGGTGGAGCCGGGCACGGTGCTCACCCTGCCGGAGGACACCGAACATGTGAGCCGGAAGCAGTTCACGGTAGTGGGCACCGTGCAGGACCCGCAGCATTTTTCCACGGACAAGGAGAGCAGCACCGCCGGTGACGGCCAGCTGGATGATATTGTGTTCCTGCCGGAGGGCAGCCTGACCACGGATTATTATACGGCGTGCTATCTCAAAGTAAAAAATGCCGGCCTGTATGATAATTACTCGGATGCGTATCAGGCAGCAGTGGATGACACAGCCGCAAGGGTAAAGGCCATCAGCGGCGCACAGTGCACGGCCCGGCGGGCGGAGCTGATCGAGGACGCCAGTGCAGAGCTGGCCGACGCCCGGGCCGAGTACAACGACAAAAAAGCCGAAGCAGACCGTCAGTTTGCAGAGGCAGAGCAGCAGTTGGCCGATGCACAGGCGCAGCTGGACAGCGCCAAAGCCCAGCTGGACGCGGGCGAAGCGGAGCTTGCCGCCAACAAAAAGGCCCTGCCGGATACCATGCAGGGCGGTGCGGACGAGCTGGTGAGCGGCGAGGAACAACTGCTGGAATTTGAGGATCAGCTGCAGCAGATCGAGATGCTGGTGAACCTGAAAAAGGTCGCCGACCCGCTGCTGGGCTATGCAGAAACGGCTCTGCACAACGCGCAGAAGGCGCTGGACGAGGCCGAACCCGCCGACGAGGAATACACCGACCTGCGGGATGCCCTGCAGAAGGCGCAGGATGCTTACGACAACATCAGCGGCCAGCTGAACGGCTATCAGGCCCAGCTGGACGAGGGCAAGCGCCAGATGTATGCACAGGGGCTGATCTCTTCGCCCAGCCTTTCCAACGAGCAGCTGGTGACTGAGGCAAAGGCAGCACTGCGCCAGATGAAGGTAAAGCTTCTGCAGGGGCAGCTGCAGCTCACCACCGGCACGGCCACAGCCTACACCCAGTTTGATGCGGCACGCACCCGGCTGGACGAAGGCTGGCAGCAGTACAACGACGGCGTGCAGCAGCTGGCCGATTCCCGCGCGGAGTACGAGAGCCGGAAGGCCGATGCCGAACAGCAGCTGGCCGACGGCCTTGCCCAGCTGAACGATGCCGAGGAGCAGGTGAGCCAGATCAAGAGCGGCGAGTGGTATGTGCTGGACCGCAGCTCCACCGTGAGCTTTGTCACCTTTGAGCAGTATGCCGACCGCATGGATGCCATTGCACGGGTGTTCCCGGTGTTCTTCTTCCTGGTGGCGGCACTGGTGGCCACTACTACCATGACCCGCATGGTGGATGAGAACCGTCTGCAGCTGGGCACCCTGAAAGCGCTGGGCTACTCCAACGCAAAGATCGCAGGCAAGTATCTGTTCTATGCCCTCAGCGCCAGCGTGCTGGGCAGCATCGTGGGCATGGTCATCGGCTTTGTGGTGTTCCCGCTCATCATTTGGTACGCCTACCAGATGATCTTCAGCATGTCCACCTTCACGCTGCACTTTTACCCCGGCATGGCGGCAGCCAGCGTGGCCATCAGTGCGGCCGTCATCGGTTTTGCCACATGGAGCGCCTGCCGCGCCAGCCTGAAGGAAAAGACTGCAGCTTTGCTGCTGCCCCGGGCCCCGGTGGCAGGCAAGCGCATCTTTTTGGAGTACATCACCCCGCTGTGGCAGCACATGAGCTTCTCCCAAAAGACCACAGCCCGCAACCTGTTCCGCTACAAAAAGCGCTTCTTCATGACAGTGCTGGGCGTGGCAGGCTGCACGGCGCTGCTGCTGATCGGTTTTGGCATTCAGGATTCCATCCTGCCCATCGTGGACAAGCAGTCCGGGCAGCTGACCCACAACGATCTCACCATCTCGCTCAGCGATGAAAAGGCGCTGACCATGGAGCAGGGCCTTGCCGACACGCTGGACAGCAGCAGTGCGGTCCACAGCTGGGGCGCGTTCTACACAAAGTCCACCACCCTTTATAATGAAGAGGGCGGGAGCGCCGATGTCAGCATCGTAGGCGCGGAGGACGATGCCCGGATGACCGAATACTTCACCTTCCGCACCCGGGTGGGCCACGACCCCATTCCCTTTGAAGAGGACAGCGTGATCCTGACCGAAAAAACGGCCCTGAATCTGGAGCTGAGCGTGGGCGATACGTTCTATGTGGAGGCTGCAGACGGAAGCCGCGTGCCGCTGGTGCTGACCGGCATTACCGAGAACTACATGTTCACCCGGCTGTATCTGTCCGGTGCGCAGCTGGAGAGCCTGCTGGGCGGCACACCGGAGTGGAATACCGTGTACGGCCTGACCGGCTGTGCCACCGAGGCGGAGTACAATGCCCTGCGCACAAAGCTGCTGGGCTGCAACTACGTCAGCAGCGTCAGCTTCACCGAGGACACCACCTCCATGTTCGGCAGCCTGATCGGCAGCCTGAACTACGTGGTGGTGCTGATCATCGTGTGCGCGGCGGCGCTGGCGGCGGTGGTGCTGTACAACCTGATCAGCGTCAACCTTGCCGAGCGCAAAAAGGAGCTTGCCACCATCAAGGTGCTGGGCTTCTATGACAAAGAAGTGTACCGCTACATCTTCCGCGAGATCGAGCTTTTGTCCCTCATCGGCTCCGGCGTGGGCCTGCTGCTGGGCGTGCCGCTGCACCGGTTCATCGTCCTGACCGTGGAAATGGATCAGCTGATGTTTATTCGCACCATTGCACCCAGCAGTTATCTGCTGGCAGTGGCATTGACGATGCTGTTCACCTTTGTGGTGTGCTTTGCCATGCGGCGGCATGTGCGGCATATCAGCATGGTGGAAAGCATGAAAGCGCCGGAGTGAGTTTACAAAACCTTCATAAAAAGAACATGGTTTCGCAGAAATTCTTTGGTATGATAATGCTACCGACAGGCGGGGCCGCAACCGCCTGAACGGGTAACATGATTCCTCCTTTACCAAACCAAATACCGCAAAACAAAACACCGCGCCTTGTCTGATCCGCAGCAGACAGGGCGCGGTGTCTTGTTTAAACCGTTAAGTTTTCAGCATCTGCGGCAATGGCATCGGCCTGCTGCTGGGTGAGCACGCGGCACTTGACCATCCGCTTGAGCACCACCTGCATCCGCTTGAAGGCAAGCTCCGGGCTGCTGGCGTAGGTGGAAGGCGCGTTGGGCATACCCGCCAGATAGATCGCTTCGGCATCGGTCAGCTGGGCCGGTTCCTTGCCAAAGTAGCCCTCGGCAGCTTCTGCAATGCCATAATACCCGCTGCCAAAATAGATGGTGTTGGCGTACATCTCAAAGATCTGCTGCTTGGAGTAGGTCTTTTCAAGATCAAAAGCAGCAAGCATCTCGGCAGCCTTGCGGGCCAGATGCTTGTCCTGCGTGAACAGCTCGTTCTTGGCAAGCTGCTGGGTCAGGGTGCTGCCACCCTCGGCCAGCGAGTGGGTGCGCAGGTCGGCCAGCAGGGCGCGGGCAATGGCCCCCGGGTCGATGCCCTTGTGGGTCATAAAATGCTCGTCCTCGGTGCAGATGACTGCGTTAATATAGATCTGCGGCAGCGCATCGTAGGAAGTATAGCTCCCGCGGGCACAGATGGTGTCGTACATGGAAGCCACTGGGTAACTGCTGGCGGCACTGCGGTACAGCTGCCTGCCCTGATAAAAGAACCAGCCGCCTGCCAGCAGCCCGCCAAGCAGCAGGATGCAAAGAACAACGAGCAGGCTCTGCTTAAAAAAATGAAAGAAACGATGCAGCATCGAAAAAACTCCTTTGATGATAAAAAAGAACGCTACCATAATAAACGATTTGCCGGGCTTTTGCAAGAACGGTTCCAGTATAGCAGCAAATTTTTAAGGTTTTATCAAGGAATGGAAAAAGTTCTCCGAAGGAACGAAAAAGTATGACTCCTGTTGCAACTGCACAAGGCCCTGCCGCAAATGCGGGCTGCGCATCGTGCAGAAAACTCAATTTGCAAAAAACTGGAATTAACCTATTGACAAACTGGGTAA